>Ga0209064_1001501_pt1 | contig 34931 bp, 31 predicted proteins | sample Inofromicrocosms_FD_187498 | JGI IMG/M metagenome (GOLD analysis project Ga0209064, IMG submission 187498) | Mouse cecum microbial communities from Vienna, Austria - Inoculum for glucosamine and mucus D2O microcosms (SPAdes) (version 2) | ecosystem: Host-associated > Mammals > Digestive system >... | reverse complement strand
TCCACTGTAACGGAAGGAAAGAAAAGAACGTAGTCGGCTTGGCTCATGTAAAACTCCTCTCGGTTGTTCAATAAGCCAATTTTTCACCTTCGCTAGAAAATATTCATCACAGTCATGGGAACCTTACGAAAAATCTGCTCTATTGAGGCGTATAGCTACGTGGAGCAGATTTTTCTATCACAGCCTTCTGCAAGAAGTCAGAACGGTGTTTGTGTTTATTCAACCGCCAAGAAAAATCCTATAACATGTTCGGCCCAATGGATGGTGTGAGGATGCAGAAGCATATAGGCGTAAGTGAGGCAATTTTTTCTCGGTGAAACTACGAGTGAAGGATTAAAAATTGGGTAATTTTTAGTCTACTCATTTTCGGGAAAGCCCGTAAGATCGGGCTTTCTAAGCCATAAAATTGTATAAACCGTTTTTGCAGAGTTGAAAAAACTTGATCATTACAAAAATCACAAGTCTTTCTTCTCCACTTCGCTCTCATAAAGTCGAGTCTTGCAGGAAAACGGTGGTGCCTTAGGCACTTCCAACCCGCGCTGGTACTGCACCATCAGCATCTCAAGTACTTTCCCGGGCGGGGCATACAATGGTATATCCCCGCTTCGTCTGCGTAATATTTCCTTCGCAGCACACGTATCAGCGTGGCCCTCATAGCCGCAATTACGGCACTTCAAACGATCTGTCGAAGCTCTGTTGTCTTTGGATGGGTAATAACAGGCTGGACAAACTCGAGAGCTGTGACACGCATTTACCTGAGTAAGCCTGATGCCAAACTGTTTGCATTTCTGCTCAAGACACTGCCGGATATATCCTCGGACCCAGCTTGAAAGCCTTCGGTTCCAGTTTTTACTTCTTGTCTTCCCCATATGAGCAGATAGCTTTTCAATAACGAGCTCTTTGACGATGACGCCGTCTAAGCCCTTTCCTTTGCCGTTGACAATGGAACTTATCGCTTTATTGACTTCTTGCTTGATTGAGTCTTGCGCTCTTCGATATTTCGCATTGTGCTTTTTTCGACCAAGGTTATGTTTGAATATATTTTGTGCTTTTCTCCTATCCTTTTCTTTAGCTGAGTTTCCTAACTCTCTAGCTTTGGCCCAAAGCTTGTTTCTCTTCTGACCTTTTTCTTTGCAGTAATCTGAATATCGGGTAAGTTTCTCTCCGAACTTTTGGCCGACAAAAGCTCCGTTGCTTAAAGCTCCTACTTCCGTATAGCCGGTATCGAACCCGAGAATTTCTCCTTCACTTCTTTGCTCTTTGCATAAGACTAAGCGACAGACCCGCAGCTCATAAACATCGAATTTTTTTATGAGCTGCAGAGTTCCTCTGAGCGCGCCTTTGCCAAGGATTCTCAATGCAATCGGCTGGCGTTTTTTCTTTCCTTCGGCGTAAGAAGTAAGCCTTAATTCATTTTGATCTTTGGAATTTAATCTCCAGCAGCTGCAGTCAAAGTCTGCTCTGTTGGAACTAAGACGGCAATGTGGCAGCCTTATCTTTCTGCGAACTTTCTTGATTGCGCAATAGACACGTTTGGCAACGGCGTACCTCTTAACATTTTCAATGTCTTTTTTCAGCTTCTCGAAGGCTGTAAGCCGCTTTCGGTATTTTTCTTCGGCATCCGTTTCTTTTGGATTGAGCTTCGGAGGCTGAGGATACGGAACTTTTCCTTGAGAAGCCATGTAAAACTGCGGTTCACTCTCTCTCAGAATCCAATTTATATAGATGAGCGTTTGGGGTTCGTTGGAATATCGACCGAAAAACCTTCCCCATTGTCTTTTTAATTCTGCTTTTACAGTTTGCCAATAGGTACGAAGTCCCTGGCTTGCCTCTTCTAAGCACAGTTTCCAATGACGAGCCTGCAGGTGCGGTCCTTCCGACATCTGCTGAGCGCGCAAAAATTTCGAAAGTTCGGCTTGCGAGCGATTTCCTTGCGCTTTGAGCTCCTCGAGCAAAGCGTCAAACTTCGGCTGCGCAAGATTTAGGCAATGAACTATTTCATCTCTAAAGGAGCGCCAATTCCAAACTTTTTGTCTGAGTTCGTGAGTGCAGAAAGCCATTTGGAATTTCTGCAAGGTTCTACCGTAAAGCTCACATAACAAATCCAAATCCGCCTGAGTCTCAGGAGGAATCGGCGCTAATGAGCTCGTTACTGTTAATGAGAGGGTCTTTCCGGTTTTCATCCCCCCAACTTTACACGAATAAGGAGCTGCCTGTCTGTTGGGATTTCATCTAATTGCCGGGGGGAACAGAATTGGGTTGGGCTTGTTCTAGAGCCCGTTGATTTTTCCAGCTCCTCTCCCCATAAAGCCGAGCTGAGAACACGGTCATCAACGTAATTACATCTTTGACAAGTTCTGTTTCAAAGACTTCTGTCTCCGGGGCATCGAGAATTTTAATTGAGACATTAAACTGTTTGCACCAGTAAAAGACCAACTCCTTCCCGAACCGTAAAAGACGATCCGCATGAGTCAAACTAAGAGAGCTCACTGTTCCGCTCCAAATGGCCTCCAACAGCTTCTTCAACCCGGTCTTCTTGCAGTTTAATCCGGAGCGAAGATCAGAAATCACTTCCTCACACCCGCTGTCTTTAAGCCGCTGAATTTGCGATTGCAGATCGGTTTTTTGATCGTGGCTGGAGACTCGGGCATATCCGATGCTGCGACGTTCTTTTTCTTTTATCAAATGAGAGAAAGCCAATAGAGAAAAGCGGCGATGGTTTCCGACAGTCCGGAGGGTTTCAGTTAATTTTCCGGTACGACACCAGCGACGGATGGTTGGGGAAGTAACGCCCAATTTATCTGCTAATTGCCCAACTGACAAGGGAGAAAAATCAATATCTTTCATCGAAAAAGGTGGGCATTATCCTAATTTGTACAAGATTGATCAACAATTTGGTGACTAGTTTTTAACTCCAATTATTAGGGGTTTCCGTAATTTGTAAAATCAGTTCCGAATGCTCAAACTATAATTAATTTGAACAGATTTGCAAGAAGTGGCTCTGTAGGTTTTTCCTTTCTGACTTTTGGATAAATGTAGTGCGTTGGAACACTTTGCGTCTGTCTTAAAGCTGAGGGAAGGTTAATGAAAAACACAAAAAAAATAACTTTGGGTATTTTCTTGTTTGCGGTATCCATGACGGCGAGCGCAACGGCGCTGCCCTTAGAAGACTTAAAGACCGCTTGTAACGGTCCCGCAACCTCTGCCAATAGCCTCGCCTGTATCAAATTAAGCCGAACTTTGTTGAAAGCTAACCGCGTTTTTCTAGCTTTAAGCTATGCACATAAGGGAGCCAAGTCCGGCAACCCGGACGCGATGTTTATTGCGGCAAAGATTTATGTCACTCGTTGGAAAGAACTCGGCATCACATACCAAGAAGGACTGAAATATTCCCAAGCTTTAGCCAAGGACAGCTGTGAAAAAGGAAGCGGAGAGGGATGCAGTCTGTATGCCTACAATCTTCCTGCGGATGACACGAAAAACAAGGTCAAGAATTGGAAACTTGGCTGCGAAAGAAAATCTGCTGTGGGATGTTTTTTTCTGGCCAATTATCAAGATCGAATTGAAAATTTAAGCAAAGCCTGTGAATACAGCGAAAGTGACTCTACGCTTGGCAGTAATTTTTGTTTGGATTATGCCGAAGCCTTAGAAAAAGATACGAAGAGCACAAAGGCTCAGATTCAGGAGGCGTTTGATAAGGCTTGTACGCTTGGTTATCGCTATGGTTGTTATAAAGCGGCATCTCTTCGAGAAGAACAGAAGAGCCCTGAAACGGAACTCCTCCTTCAGCAATATGGGAAGGTTTGTATCCCTGTTCCAGGGTTGTGGTCTCAAAAATATTACAACGATGCTTGCAAACGCTTAAGAGAAGTGCAGAAGAAGACTGAGCAGTCAAAACTTCGTATGCCGGATTAGAGCCACATGAAACACTCCTCCGTAGTACAGCAAAAGGCAGATAAACACCCTTTTCCCATTAGTTCTTCCAACTGACTGACTCCAAAGAGACTTTGCTTGAGGATTCAAGGTTTATGCTTCGAGACTAAGCCGCATTAAAGAGAAGGTTAACTACGGGCAGAGGTACAGATCTTCTCTTGCTGGAAATTTTTGGAAGTTCTCCTCGCTTTATTTAGTTTTTCAACCTATGCCGGAGGGTGTTGTTTCATATAGACGTCATTTATTGACACAATAGAATAAATCTATTGCTCTCATACTTTATTTTTAGTCCCAAGTTTATGGGAGTCTATTTTTGGACTTAAAAATAGGTGTAATAAAAGAACCTATTAGTCTCAGCGGGTATTTCGCTAATGTAAAAAAAATCAAAATAAACAAATAGATCCACATAAAATTTTCTAGGGAAAATACGGGGGGTAATATATTCATATAAGGCGTTTTTGGGTTGAAAGAAAGAAGCTTTTAGTAGGAAAATAGTTAAAAATTAATACAATTTGATAATAACTATTAAATAAAAAGCTGAGGTAAAAATGTATAACCTAAACCCTGTTGCGTCAGGATGTATATCCTATCCTTTCCATCTTCCAAGGAAGCATCAAATTATTTCGGCGGTCATTGGAATGACATTGCTTTGGTGGGGGGGGGTAAATGCTTATGCCGATAATACAATAACAATTGTCAATAATAGCAATGTTACATTCGGAACGGCCACGAGCCCTCAACCCATAGTACTTATTCCCCAGACTTATGACGATGCAGGAGATGGGGCTAGTAATATGATTTGGGTATTTCCTTCAATGAATGCGGGAGGAAAACTTGGGGATCCATCAGAACTGACGGTAAACGTAACCGGAACGCACAAGATATTTGGCTGGACAGATCATCGCGACGACTTTTTGTATGTGGCGGGGGGGCTCAGAAGTTTGGTTTTACGCTCTTCTTCTGGCATCTCCTATCCTAAACGAGAAGATATAAAAAAGTTATGGGGTTTGCCAGTTCAGATTGAAGATGGTCTGGAATACGTTGAGCAGGGAGGAGAGAAGTATTATCTGACTGACAACTTACAGAAAACTGGGAAACTTTTTTCTTCGAGCGCCTCTGGGAATTCTTTGACTTTCTCTATGACGCCTGGGTCTAAGGTGAGTGCAAAGATTTTCGGCGGAAGAAATGACTTCTATGGGACAGATCCAAATTCTGGAACTTCAAATAATAATACTGTCAAGATAGAGCTGAATTCAGATTCTTTATTGATGGCACAAATTGTATTTGGCGGCCGTTCTGCACAAAAGGAAGGGGCAAATGCCTACACGGGGTATTCAACCGATGGAAATACAATAGCAATTAAGGGAGGGTTGCTTATCCCTGATAACGTTAAACTGACGGATTATTACCAATCAAATAAGCAGGAGCTCTTAGAGAAGTCTCCGGAATTGGTGTCTAGAGCTGGGATTTGGGGGGCAGAAGGATACCAGACGAATCACAATTATGTTGGTATAGATAACGCTATCATCACAGGAGCGACAGACGATACTAGAAAGTTTGGAATTATCGGAGGGCGGGGCTTTTTTAGTTATCGAATAAACGAGGATGTAAAAAAAGACGGACAAAGCTCCATTTCCAACAATAACATAGTCGTTGTTTCTAACTCGCTAATTGGACTCTCTAACCCATACGAAGAGAATAATCAAAAAGATGACAAGACGACAGCTCGAACAGGAAAATCTTTCTCCCTTATTGGGGGTTATTCTGCAGGTGAAGCAAAAAATAATGTAGTCGTTGCTGAAAACTCAGTCGTAGATGGCAACGTTTATGGAGGATTTGAGTTTCTGAATCAGCTGAATGGCGGAGGTGGAAAACGCGAGTTAAGTGCGAACCTCGTTTCTTTGCATAATGTTCAAATTGAAAATGGTTCTTTTTATGGAACAGCGACAGGGGACACTGTGGAGGCAGACAAAACCTTTATAGATGGTCGTCATTTGAGTGCTGCTGACAATCAAATCATATTTGATGAGACTAAGGTTACAGCTGTTAACAGGCGTCGTGGAGTGGCATATTTAGCAGGAGAGGTTATTGCCGGATCAGCTCACACGCGGTACATCCATTTCGGAGAGTATCTTACGAATCTTAAACAGGGTGATGATGTAAATGTTTCCCTCAGTTATTATCCGACCACAGATAAAGATTCAAATGCTCCTTTCATTCCTGTGGCTGATTCAAGCAAGTTAGTTAAGCTCACAAATCCGGGCGATAAAGAATCTATTAATTTGGGCCAGTTGGTTGGTGGTTCCTTTCTTTTGAATCGGAAGGGTTTTCATTCTTCTTTATCTCCCGCTTCTGCGAACGAAAGCAATAGCACTATGGGCCAGCACAATTTCTGGGTGGGTGTCTACACAAACCTTACCACTAGAGTAGATGGAAACGGTACTTATCTGAATGCCAAAGGTAAGCTATTTTCTGATCCTGATACATTAAAAGTTAACCATGGATACGGTGTACAGGGGATAGAAACTTTATCCCTATTGGCGCATGACGACGGGATGGTATACAACTATTCAACGGGCGTGACAACGGCCGGTAGTGGCGACCTCAACGCTGAACACCGACCAGCTTTACTTCATTTTTTCCGCTATCACTATGACGGAAGGGTGCTTTATTTAGGGGTAAATAACGGAAAGGATGCAGAAGGGAAAGATATCAATGCAGTTGGAATTTCTTTTAAAAAAATTGAGGAGTTCCGGGAAGACACTCAACAGAGATTAAATGCATTTGGTAATACTTTTGTTGGCATTTTTAAAGACAACCAGGTTTATCAAATGGATTCGCATCCGGACGGTTATGATACGTTGGATTGGACGAAGATGACGTTTGAAGTCCCAGGATTTGAAGTAAAACAAAATGGAGAGACAGTCGCTAAGGCAACTTATGGGTTCTATAAATATCTTCATTTTGATGGAGACGACGGATCTTTCAAAGACAAGAATACTGCTGGAAACGAGATCGATTCTTCGGGCAAGGTGACACCTTTAGGCCAAGAAGGAGGAGTTGGACTTAAGTACTGGTTAGCGTCTCTTGAAGTTTTGCCCGGAAAAACTTTATTATTGACAGGTCTCAAGGAGGACAGTGAACTGGATAATGCATCCGGCTCAGGTCTACAGGAACTCTTTACCCTTTCAGCAAACCTTGAAGGTTCAGGCAATGTGGCTATTGCCGAAGATTCGACAGTTATTATCGGTACGCCAAAGACTATTTACAACATTGATTTGGATAAGGTAGAAATGGTAGAGAAGACGCCAGATCCTGGCGCTTCTTCATCTCTCATTCCGGATGCAACTAAAGATGTGCCATTTTTGGATGCTGCTCCGAATCAGTTCACAGGACAAACTACAGTTAATCCCGGGGCTGTTTTGGTTGCTGGTAAAGACGGAAGCTTGGGCAGTACCACTAATTACTCATCAAAATTAGTTATCGGTGCTGACGGTGCAGATAGAGCAACCTTTTATCTCCAAAGCCACACACAAACCGTCGGAGGTTTGACTATTGGTCATGACTCTCTGGTTTCATTGACAAAAGCAGCTCAGATTGCCGATTTGGTATCTGCAAGTGACCCCATAAAGGTTGAAAAATATGCTCCCTCCATGGGTAAAACAGCCGGAGAACTTACTGTTAAGGGGGATGCTTTAATAGAGGGCTATCTTGAGGGCGAAGAAAAATCTCTTGTTAACATTGAAAGCGGAGTTGCCTATGTAACTTCTGAGAACTCTGGCGAAGTAGATCTGGATATTTCTGCCTTCTACGGAACTCTGGCTTTGAAAAATGGTGCCGTTGGTTATCTTGACAATCCTAAGGCATTAGCTTACGCAACAGCGGATGTTCAGTCCGGCAGTGTCCTTTATTTCGACACTCCTTTTGAGAAGTCAAATATTCAGACAAGAGCCGTTTCCTTGGCTGTGTCTCCTTCTCAAATAGGTTTTATTCGCAATAGTGGAGAGATTTACCTCTCCAGTAAGGACAACACTACAAGTGAAATTAATGTTTCTGGATCTCGTATAAATGGTGTGGATAAAGCAGGCTCGTATGCGGGAGCAGAAGGATCGGTGATCCATTACCGTGGTTTAGTTCAAGGTCCGGATAACTCTCAGGTTGACGTTATTCATTCTCAGACTGCAACGGGAACTTCAGAGATAACCTTTGGTAATCATAAGGATCTTCCACCGGTGGGTGTCTTTGCCCAGTCTCAAGGCGAAAAGACTCTTAAAGAGAACGGTATCCCGGTATTCATTGTCCAGACTCCAACACATAACGCAGATGATCTGGTATTGACAATGGACGAGTTCGGGGTCAAGGCAAAAGACAACGAAGCTTACAAATGGATGTACGGCCTCGGCTATAACGAAAAGGAAGATGGCTCAAGAGAATGGGTACTGTATAACAGCAATACGCCGGATGATGAACCTACTCCAATCATTCCGCCTTCTCCGTCAGTGGATCCTGATCTGCCGAATGTCCCAGTGTTGAGACCGGAAAGCGGTGCCTATATCGCTAACTCGGAAGCTTGGGCAAAGATGCATATGCGTCTGCATGATCGTTTCGGTCAGGCTTATTACATTGATCCGTTTGACGGCGAAGAAAAGAAGGCTTCAGGCTGGGTTCGCCAAGTCGGAACACATTCTCACTTCAAAGCCGGTTCAAGCAAGACACATGCTAGAACAGCAATCACTCAGGTCGGTGCTGATTTGATCAGAAACGAAGCTAATGAGGATTGGAAGTACGTTGGCGGCGTATTTGCCGGTGGCTTGTACAACCGTGCAAATACTCGTTCTTGGGATAGCGCTAAGTCTCGTTCTGACGGTTACTCATTGGGTATCTACGGAACTATTTATACCGGCAACAGCCCGGATGACGGTTTCTATGTAGATTCTTGGTTGCTGTTCGGCCGTTACGACAATAAGGTTTGGGGCGATGAAAACCCAGGCTTCAAATACAAGTCCCGCGGTTGGGTCTGGTCCGTTGAAAGCGGCTATACGATCCCGCTCTCAGAGTCCGGAACAAAAGACTACAACAAGCTGATTTGGACATTCCAGCCGGAAGTTCAAGTGGTTTGGGATGGAGTACGAGCCAGCAGTGTGGTTGACAATACTGGAACCAAGTATACCCAACTGGGCAAAGATAACGTTTCCATCAGAGTCGGCGCCAGACTTCATGCCAACTACATGAATAAAGGCTTAGGCTTTATCGAAGGAAACTGGATCCATAATACTAAGAACCCCGGCGTGCGGATGACCAACGGCGATATCTATCGTAACGGCGGACGCAATGTCGGTGAGTTCCGTATGGGTCTCGAAGGACATTTGAGTCGCAATACGCTTGGATGGGCAACTGTCGGTGTACAGGCTGGTAAATCCGGCTATCACAACGAAACGGCTCAAATCGGCTTGAGATACATGTTCTGATGAGCAAGAAGAACCGGAGAGCTTCGCCTCTCCGGCTTGCAAAACCTGCATTTGACGGAATTTCTAATCATGAAAACACAAAAAAATATATTGAAATTAGCTGCGGTTGCTGCTCTTGCTCTGACTCTTGGAGCTTGCTCTTCTTACAACCACAAAGACTATCCTAGAGAAAGCTGGTTTAAAACCGGCAGTCAGTTGATTGAGGCTGAACAGTTCCAGAAAGCCGAAAATCCTTTGAAAGTTGTCTTAGTCGTCAACTACACATGGGAAGGCAGACCGATCGTTCAAGAACCGTTTGAAGACAGACCGGCCGATTGGAGAGAACAGTATGGTTTATGGGAAGCCACTAAACGTTATCTTCAGCAGACAGGTCAGTTCGTCATCGTCGATGAAGACAACGAAGAAAAGCAAGGCGTCTTGACCGTCGATCTTTCTCGTTGGATGGACGAAGAAACGAAAAAAGCTATCGCTGCCAAAGAAGCTGACCCGCAAAGTCATCCGGAAAAAATCGTCTACGAATACGATATGACGATGAAGATGAATCTGAACCTTCTTCAGGGAAAAGCCTTTACTGCTGCTCCGGTAACCGATCACATGTGGATCGGCCATGAAGATTCAGAAAAGAGAAAAGTCGGTCTTGAACCGAAGAGATTTACTTTCTCCTATTTCAACAACATGGACTTCCATACTGAGTTTGTCCGCAGATTCTACAAACAGATGGTCTTTGAAGGCGTAAAAGAAATGGATGATAAAGGTCTTTCGGCTCTTCTCGTCCCGAAGAAAGAACAGAAGTAATTCGAGTCCGGCTTATGCCGGATGAAGAAGCTGTAATAAAAGTAAAGGCAGAACAATCGAATGCTCTGCCTTTTGCTTTGGTCGCAAATTTTAGATTTGCTTACGGCGCTTTAGGAGCCGGTACGGCTGGAGCTGCTCCCGGAGCCTGCATTTCTTTCTGCAGTTCTAACTCGGCTTTGCGCTGAGCTATATCGTTCATGTCAATCCTAGTTTTGACATTAGAACGTTTGAGCTCAAGATCAAGCTTCTTCATCTCAAGGTCAATCTGTCTCATTTCGTCGTCGTAGGCTTTCTTTTGAGCGGCTTCGGCGGCTTTTTTCTCATTAACCTTGGCTTGGGCGGCTCTGCGTTTTGCAGCTGCGGCTGCGTTTGCCTTGGCTTGTCTTTGAGCAGCTCTGGCTTTTTCCAGAGCAATGGCTTGTTCATTGGCTTGAATTTGTCTTTCTGCCTGCTGAACAGCCATAATTTGTTGATCCGTGGGGCTTACCGGTACAAGCGGATAGGTCTGCTCAACGATTTGTTGGGCGTACACACTTCCGGATAAAGCTGCAGCTAAAGCAATTACAGTAAATTTAAGATTCATGGATCATGCCTCCCAAATTATTTTTGGCATCCGTAAGGATTGTTCGGCTGAATTCTTGTGCTTGTCGGACTTGTCGATGTCATGATGGCCGGACCAAGTTTGAACTCGCATAGCTGGCCGACTTGTGCGGAATTGAAAATTCTGCCGTTCATCTTGAAAGTAATTTGTACGCCGTTGACCAGAGCATCCTGGGGAGAAGCATAGCTCGCTCCTGCAGCGCCGAGTGCGCCGCCGGCAATCGCACCGACTGTTGTACCTGTGCCGCTGTCAATGGAATGGCCGATAACACCGCCTAAAATTCCGCCGATTACAGTTCCTAACAGCTGATTGGTGCCTCTGTCAGAAGAATTGTTGACAGCGACTCGTGCCGGCTGAATTGCAATGATCTGAACGGTTTGAACTTGCTGGGCTTGGTTAACCTGTCCTGCAGAGTAAACGTCAGAGCGATAAATGTCGCCGTTTGCTTGACAGCCTGCAAGTAATGCAGCAACGGAAGCAGCAAGTGCAGCGTGTTTAACTGAAACCATATCCATTCTCCATATTTTTCTCATCACTAATATCTAATGATATAGCAGGTCTTGGTACAGATGAACAGGGTAAGGTTGTCACAAAGTAAAGTGGGACATCAACCCGTAACAGTAGTTTTCCGTAATGAGCGCAAGAGTTCCTTAGGAAATTATTAATTTCTTAAAATTACACTGCCTATAATTTTTCTATACTAAAAATTGATGCCTTCGGAGGACCACTCAATATGCTTTTGACCCAGTTATTCAGAAGTTTTGATCTGAGTCTAAAGACAGATTTGGTTATGTTGAAAAGCCATTGCTGTTCTTCATGGAGCTACGTTTGTAATGCTTTCTTTTTCCTGATTGCATGGGCGATTTTCCCATTAGAAAACAAACTATACAAAAAAATCTTCCGTAACCGTGCCTTCTATTTCCCGCAGATTAACTTCCACTCTCTGCATCCGCTTGATGCTTTTCGTATACTTACCCAGCTTGGCTTCCTTTGCTTGTTTGTAATCACAAAAGATAAGTTTTCTCAGCGAAAAGCAAAAGGACAGCCTGGAACGCTGTCTCAGTTCGTCAGATATGTTCGAGTCAATATCGGCCGAGAAATTCGCAATCTCTCCGAGACGCTCTCTAAATTGCTCCTCTCAGATTCTTCTGTTGCTGCAGAAAAGGGTAAAAATTCAGCCGAAGAACCTCCCGCTCATAAAATGAGTTGGGTAAGAAAAACCGTGATTGGCATTTTGCTCTCCGTCGGCTTGGTTCTCTATTTCCTTTGTATTACTCAGCCCTTCAGCTTGGAAGAGCAAATCATCTTTTTGTCAATTTTGTGGGTAAGCGCTTTACTCCTTTTCCAAGCTCAGACAAGATTGACGCTGCTCATGCTGATCGTCATCAGCGTGATTGTCTCCAGTCGCTATATCTGGTGGCGCTACACGGAGACGATTAACCCGAATAGTTTCATGAGCGTGATTTTCTCTTGGATGCTGATCCTTGCCGAAACTTACGCTTTCATCGTAATGTTGTTGGGCTACTTCCAGGTTTGCTGGGCTCTGGATAGAAAACCGACTTCTATGCCCAAAGATTCTTCTTTGTGGCCTCACGTCGATATTTTTATTCCGACTTATAACGAACCCTTGGACGTGGTTAAACCGACCGTCTACGCTTGTCTGACGATGGATTGGCCGAAAGAAAAACTTCATGTGCATGTTCTTGATGATGGCAGCCGTCCTGAGTTTGAAGAATTTTCTAATTCCGTCGGTGCGGGATATATCAAACGTGAAAAACATAACCACGCAAAAGCGGGCAATATCAATCACGCTTTAACTAAAACTTCCGGCGAATTCATCACAATTTTTGACTGCGACCACGTTCCTGTCAGGAGTTTCTTAAAAAAGACCATGGGATGGTTTTTTAAAGATAAGAACATCGCGTTGATTCAGACGCCTCACCATTTTTATTCACAAGATCCTTTCGAAAAGAATCTTCACCTCTCTGATCACGTGCCGAATGAAAACTCTCTCTTCCATGACTTTATCCAGAAGGGCAATGACACTTGGAATGCAACCATGTTCTGCGGTTCTTGCGCCATCATGCGCAGAAAAGCTCTGGAAGAGGTCGGAGGTATTGCCGTTGAAACAGTGACTGAGGACGCTCATACTTCTCTGAAACTCAATCGCAAAGGCTGGTCTTCCGCATTTTTAAGTACGCCTCTTTCTGCCGGTCTGAGTACGGAAACATTGGCCGCTCATATCGGCCAAAGAATCCGCTGGGCCCGCGGCATGATTCAGATCTTCCGATTGGATAATCCGTTATTCGGTAAAGGCCTGACTATTCCGCAGCGGCTGTGCTTCTTAAATGCGATGATTCACTTCTTGCACGGCTTGCCCAGAATTATCTTCTTGCTCGCACCGTTGCCGTTCTTGTTCGCCAACATTTACGTGATCTACGCGAGCGCCATTGCTATCTTCGTGTACCTCGTTCCCCATATGGTGCACTCGACAATGACGACTTATGTGATCCATAAAGGCTATCGCTTTCCGTTTGTCAGTGCTATTTACGAAACGATTCTTTCTTGGTACATCTTTGTGCCGACCTTAGTGGCGATCTTTGCTCCGCATAAAGGTAAATTCAACGTGACTGCTAAAGGCGGTATTATCGACAAAGCTTACGTAGACTGGTCAGTTGCAAAGCCATATCTGTATTTGCTGATTCTGAACTTGGCGGGTCTATGTTTCGGTTTATACAAGATGATCGGTGCTTCTCAGTATCAAGTACTGATGTTGGCAATTAATATCGGATGGATTCTTTATAACCTCATCATTCTTTTTGCCTCTATTGCCGTCTGTGTCGAAAGTGTTCAGCAAAGAAAATTCCCGCGGGTTGCTGCTATGCAGAAGGTAACTGTTGAACTTTCTGACGGTCATAAAGTCAAAGCTGTGCTTGCGGCCTTCTCTCAAAAAGATTGTCAGTTGGTATTCAAGATTCCGTCAGCTATACCTAACTTCAAGCTTGGTGAAAGCGTCAAGCTGATATTCGGCGAGGGCAAGACCGTGCATGAATTTAACTGCACCGTCTCAGCTATCTTCTCTGCCGGCGTTATTGATCTTGAAGTTCATCAGGAAACATCCCAGAAAGAAAAAGAGTACACGGCATGCACATTCGGTGTCCCCGAACTGTGGATTAATAAACAGGCCAAAATCAAAGGATTCGGAATGCTTGACGGTTTCATGGCTCTTTTGCGGATGGCTCGCCAAGGCGTGGAGGCTTTTGTCCATTATACCCCGCCATCATCCAGCTGGCTGTTCTATATTACCGTTGGATCTCTGAAATGGATCATTAGCTTTATCCCTAGAGTACCAAAGCTTAGGAGTCAATCTAAACAAACCGTATTCGCTTCTTAATTAGCATGCGTTTTTTGTACCTAATTTATGAAATTTGACTCCAGGAAGGCTCTCATTAAATATAATGGTAATCGCTAATAAACCATGAAACATACTGGCCTTCCTCGCCTATAGGAAGGTCTGAATCTAACCCTCAGAAGTTACGTTTATGTCGAATAATAAAGAAATGATAGGAACTCGAGGCTCGGGGCCTCTGTGCTTTTTCCAGAAAATAGCAGCGGCCGCTATTATTCCGGCTCTTTTTTTGACGCCGGCTGTCTCCTCGGCTGCCCCTCAAGAAGTATCGACTTTTATCAAAGATGTTGTTCCGAATTACAGAACCGATGAGATTCCTGTTATTCGTTCGGATGTAGCTTTGTTTGATTTTATTCCTGAAGGTAAGACAGAACAGATCAAGCTCACCGGAATCTATCCGGAAAGAAGCTTCAGGTTTTACAGCCCGAAAGATGAAATCATCTCTAAGGTGACGGTTACGTTAAAGTACACTCCGTCGCCTTCGTTGATTCCTCAGCAAAGCCAGCTCAATATCTTCCTTAACGGTCAGATCCAAAAGAGTCTGCCGATCACTAAAGAACAGCTTGGCAATGCGGTAACGCAGACCGTTGAACTCAATACTAAAAATATCGAAGAAAGCAATCGTATGACGATTGAGTTCGTTGGTGTGTACACCAACAACTGCGGCAATATCGCGAACCCTTCATTATGGCTGACCATCGATGACTCAAGCTACATGTCGTTTAATACGCAGAAACTGCGTTTGGCGAATGACCTGAGCCTGATGCCGGCTCCTTTTGCCAACAACTTGAGCCCGAATGCAACGACTTTGCCGGTTGTTTTCAACGGGAATCCTTCCCCGGCCTTAAAGAAAGCCTCGGGCATTTTTGCTTCCTGGATCGGCACTAAGACGGAATGGAGAGGCGCTGAATTCCCCGTTTACATCAAAGAAGTGCCGCAGGCTCAGAATTTTGTGGTCTTTGCTACCAATGACAGCAGACCGGAATTTCTGAAGAATTTACCGGCTTTTACCGGACCTTTCGTAACCGTCGTTGATGCTCCTAACAGTCTCTACGCCAAAGTGCTCGTTATCGGCGGTAAAGACGAAGCAGAAGTGTTGACCGCAGCTGAGTGGCTCGCCGTTAATTCACAGGTTCTTACCGGCAGTTCCGCTGAAGTAAAAGACTTTAAGCCGCTGCCTAACCGTGAAGCTTATGACGCTCCCAATTGGATTCCTACTAACGATAAGGTTACTTTTGAAAAAATCGCCAAGTACCGCGGTCAGCTAAGAAGCTCAGGACTTCATCCTGCGCCTATCTCTTTGGAAGTCAGACTTCCGCCAGACCTCTACATGGTCAACAAGAGCAATGTCGATTTAGACCTGCGTTATCGCTACACCAAACCGACAAGCGGCGAAGCTGCTCAAATGCGCTTCTTGCTCAATGAGCAGCTCGTTGAGTCCTTCGAATTGGATCCGAAGAAAAACAGCAGCTCTTTCACCTCTAGATTCTCTCTGCTCAACGGTTTGGCCAATATGTGGAACGACACGTCCGTTCCTACCGGTTTGCTTGGAGCGGATAATTTAATGCAGTTTGACTTCCAGTATGGACTGGCTGTTCCCGGCGGATCCGTTGAAAACTGCAAGTCCGTTGCACTAATTCCGAGCCAAGTTGAAATCGATCCGACTTCCACAATCGATTTCTCCGGCTTTTATCACTTTGCTAAGCTTCCGAACTTAAACCTGTTCACGGTAAGCGGTTTCCCGTTTACAAAGTATGCCGACTTGTCTGAGACTGGTGTCGTGCTGGCAAAGGATGCTCCGGCAGCGGTTCTGACTACCTATCTCAATACGATGGCCCGCCTTGCTGCCCAAACCGGCTACCCGGCAACAAAGCTGACAGTTGTTGAAACCATCGATAAAGGTGCTCTGAAAGATAAAGACATCTTGGTATTCGGTGAAAACAGCCGGATTTTGGACGGTATCGATAAAGAAGATGCCGGTGTAGCTATCGATAAAATCAAACAGGGAATTGAAAAGTCTCTGACTAAGGCAGTATCCGATGACAAGAATATGGAGTCGGTGGTGGCAGAAGATGCTGGCATAGCCGCCATTGTTCAATATCAGTCTCCTTTCAGCGATGACAGATCTGTCGTTGCAGTGCTCGGCGACGGTCAGGACGGAAGTTTTCTCATCAATAAGCGATTGATGAGCCCGGGCGACTTGAAGCTGATTGACGGTAGTGTCGCTGTCTTTAAGACAAACGCAACCCCTACAAGCTATAACATCGGACCTACTTACTACACAGGTTCCTTGCCGTGGCACCAAAGAGTTTGGTACTCTATGCTCGATCAACCCGTGTTGCTGGTTCTCTTTACTCTCGTCTGCGCATTGCTGTTTGCCGGTGGTATTTACTACCTGATGCACTCTTTGATCAGATATCGCAGCCGTCGTCATAAATAAGGAGATTCAGATGAAAAAGAAACTGATTGTCGCTTTTTTGATGAGTTTGGCTGTACACCTTCCGGCACAGGCATGGGATCTTTGGGACGAGTTCAAAGTGGTAAACGTCACTCCGGAAGGCCGTGTTGTCGATTACAGCGATGCTAAACTGATTACGACCTCCGAAGGACAGTCATACGGAATGTTCTTCGCTCTCGTGGCTAACGACAGAGAATCTTTCGATAAGATTTTTGCTTGGTCGGAAAAGAATTTGGGACCCGATCAACCTGCTTGGTGGTGGGGCATTCCTGACGGCAAAAAAGACGGCCAGGGCAAAATCCTTGATACCAACAACGCTACAGACTCGGATATGTGGATTGCTTACTGTCTTTTGGAAGCATCCCGCATCTGGAATGAACCGGCCTACGAAACAAAAGCTAAAGCCTATATGGCTAAGCTCAAAGAATTGGTCAGAGACGTTCCGACTGTCGGAAAAGTCATTCTTCCTGCTCGCGTGGGCTTTGAAGAAAAGGGAGTGGTAACTATCAACCCGAGCTACTATCCGCCGTTTATTCTCAGACGCTTCGCTGAGTACGATCCGTCGTGGCTGCCTATCCTTGAAGGTTTGATTAACGCCATGATCCGCTGCTCTCCGGGCGGTGCTGCTCCTGACTGGGCAAAATTCGACTCAACCGGAAAATTGGTTGAGCCCGAGAAGATGGTCGGCAGCTACAACGCTATCCGCACTTATTTGTGGGCAGCTATTACTTCTCCGAAAGATCCGTTGTACGCAAAGTTGGCTCGCCACTATGCCCCGATGATCAATGCCGTTAAGACCTTGAATGTACCTCCGGAAGAGGTTAGTTTAGGCAGCATGAGCTTTGGTCCTAGGGAAGTGAATGCGTTTGGTGCTTGCTTTTTACCCTATGTCTCTAACGATAAGAGCGGCGCAGTCATTCGAACCTTGCTGACAAATACTAAAATGGAGGGAGACAACTACTATCGGAATGTATTGACAATATTTGGCTTAGGCTTTGATTACAAAAACTACGCTTTTGATGCGAAGGGCCGTTTGTTTATCCCGAAAGATAATATGACGGTCAGAGTAAATCAGCCTCAAAATAAACCATAAGAAAAAGGAAAAAACACTACATGAGAGTTAGCGGCGCTCGAACAGCAAGCTGGAGCGGGCTGGGGCTTTGGAACGTTTTCTTTATCGGAGAGTTTTTGCTGGCAGGTTTCGGCTATTTGCACCTTAATCTTTTACAGAACTGCCTGCTTGCGGCTTTCGTAATTTTTCCAATTCAGAGTCGTTTCCTTCGTGTCGTCAGAACACTGCTGGCTATTGCTGCGGCAGCAGCAATGGTCTATGCGGAGAGCTGGCTTCCCGGACTCGAAAGCATCAAAGGTAATTTTCATAATTTAGAGGCAATGGGCACAAGCTACCTGCTTGAGTCCGCCTATAACTTCCTGAATTTTGAAATGATCGGGGTCGGTATTCTGCTGATCATCGCCTACTACGGTTTGAAGGACTACGTCCGCATCTCCACATTTACCTTGCTGTATCTGTTTCTTCTTATCTGCGGTCCGATTTGGCAGCCATGGTTTGAGAAGCCTGCTGAACAGGTTGTGGTGGCTCAAACCGAAGGCGCAAAAGAAGGAGAAAAAACGGAGGAGGCTCGATCCGATCTGCTTCCGCAGAAGGACCGTCCGACCAACGAAAATCTGGATAAGTGGCTTTATGCTTTCCACAGCAAGGAAAAAGCCCGCAGGGCGGTATTCCCTGAGCGTTTAGGAAAAGATGATACTCCGTTCGATATTCTGCTCATCAACATTTGCTCTTTATCCAACGATGACCTGCAGACAGCGGGCTTGACCAACCATGAAGTTCTCAAAGAGTTTAACGTCGTCTTCGATAACTTTAACTCCGCGACTTCTTACTCCGGGCCGGCCGCGTTGCGTCTGCTGAAGTCCGTCTGTGGTCAGCCCTCCCATGAAGATTTATATGAGGGCAGAAATCCGGATTGCGAATTGATGAACCGTTTAGGGCATCTCGGCTATAACCAGCACGTGTTCATGGACCACAGCGGTAAATACGACAATTTCTATCAGAGCTTGAGGCATTTAGCGGGGCTTAGCCCTCAGCTCGGTGCAATGAACTATCCGAAACGCTACGATTCTTTCGATGAAGAACCAATTGGAGATGCTCGCGCTGTCTTTAAGGAGTGGGAAAAAATTCTTGCTTCCAACAAAGATAAGCGCAGTGCGACCTTCTTTAACTTGATTGCTCTTCATGACGGCAACAGGTATGCCAATAAGAGAAGATTGGCACCGTTTAAGCCGAGAGCTAAGGCGATGCTCGATGACCTGCAGTCATTGATCAAAGATATTGAAGCATCGGGCAAGAAAGTCATGCTGATAGTGGTTCCGGAACACGGTGCTGCTGAACGCGGAGATAAGGTTCAGGTAGCCCACTTGCGCGACATCCCGAGCCCGTCTATTACCAAGGTTCCTGCCATGGTTAAATTCATCGGCATCGGTGACGGAGACGAACAAGTTCAAGTCAAGGAACCGACCAGCTATCTGGCAATCAGCAGCTTGATCGGCAGAGTTCTGCAAAGCAACTATTTCAGCGCAGAGCATGGTACCGTCCCGCTTAACGACCTAGTTAAAGACCTTCCGCAGACGGAAGCCGTTTCAGAAAACGCCAATGCGAAGGTGATTCATTATCAGAACAAAGATTACGTGAAGATGGATAAAGGTGAATGGCGTGAATACGCAAAATAAAGTCACCTTGAAAAATAATCTTCAAATCAATGTATTAAACCGAAACAAGATATAAACTCGAGTGTTGGGGCCCGAAAGACCCCAACTCCTTCTTTTTTATTGGAGCATGTAGTGCAAAAATTAGTCATTAAAGGAGGTGTCCCTCTGCATGGAGAAATCTCAGTCTCCGGCGCTAAGAATGCGGCCCTTCCTTTATTAGCATCTGCCTTGTTGACGGACGAACCGGTTGTTTTTGAAAACGTACCGGAGTTGGCTGATGTCAATACTATGATTCGTCTTCTTGAGGATTTGGGATGCAAGATTGAGAGAAATGATCATCGTGTGAAAATCGATGCTTCTCAAGTTCGCTCCACCGTGGCTAATTATGACTTAGTCAAAACAATGCGGGCCTCCATTCTGGTGCTTGGTCCTTTGATTGCTCGCTTTGGCAAAGCAACCGTCTCATTGCCCGGAGGCTGTTCTATCGGTGCTCGTCCCGTTGATCAGCATATCAAGGGTATGAAAGCCTTAGGTGCGGAAATCAATTTGGAACGCGGCTATGTCAACGCTTTCGCCGACAAACTTGTAGGTGCTCGTGTTCTGACCGACATGGTGACCGTAACCGGAACGGAAAATCTCCTGATGGCCGCTGTCCTAGCTGAGGGAGAAACGATTCTTGAAAATGCCGCCCGTGAACCGGAAGTTGTCGATTTAGCACGTTGCCTGAAGTCCATGGGTGCGGACATTACCGGCGAAGGAACCGTCAGGATTGTCATAAAAGGCGTGAAGAAACTTCACGGAACTAATTACAAAGTGATGGCAGACCGTATTGAAGCAGGAAGCTTCTTGGTAGCCGGGGTAGCAACCGGCGGTGATGTCACCGTTACCGACTGCCAGCCGGAATATCTTGGTGCCGTTATCGAAAAATTATTAGAAGCAGGCGCGGAAGTTATTACCGGAGATACTTGGGTTCGAGCAAAGTCTAAAGGACGCACCAAAGCCGTTGATATCAGAACTGTCCCATATCCCGGTTTCCCAACTGATATGCAGGCTCAGTTTATGGCTTTGGATACGATTTCCGACGGAGCTTCTCATATTACCGAAACAATTTTTGAAAATCGCTTCATGCACGTTCCCGAGCTGCAAAGACTCGGGGCTGACATCAACATTGACGGTCACACTGCGACTGTCAGAGGAGTAGAAAAACTTTCCGGTGCTCCCTTGATGGCTACGGATTTAAGAGCCAGTGCCACTCTGGTTATCGCTGCTTTGGTCGCAGAGGGAGAGTCTACCGTAGACCGTATTTACCACCTGGATCGCGGATATGAAAGAATGGAAGAAAAATTAAAGACCTTGGGTGCTCAGATAGAAAGGATTAAGGCATGATTACTATCGCACTTTCAAAGGGCCGCATTTTTACCGAAACACTGCCGTTCCTGGCAGCTGCCGGTGTGGTTCCGCTAGAGGATCCTGAGACTTCAAGAAAACTGCTCATCGGTACAAACCATCCGGATATCCGAATTGTGGTGGTGCGTGCCAGCGACGTTCCGACTTATGTCCAATACGGCGCTGCAGACATGGGAGTAGCGGGTAAAGACTCACTGTACGAACACGGCGGGGCCGGCTTGTATGTTCCTTTGGATTTGAACATTGCAAAATGCAGAATGTGCGTGGCATGTCCTCGTGATTTTGACTATCACGCTAAAGTCAGAAGAGGAGCACGTCTAAGAATCGCAACCAAGTTCATGAAGTACTCCCGCAACTATTTTGCAAAGATTGGCGTACATGTGGATCTGATTAAGCTTTACGGTTCCATGGAGCTTGCCCCTATTGCAGGTTTGTCCGATGCTATCGTGGACTTAGTCAGTTCCGGTGCCACTTTGAGGGCAAATAACCTGGTTGAAGTCGAGCAGATCGATACTATCTCTTCACGCCTGATTGTGGGACAGGCAGCCATGAAGCTCAAAACCAGTGAACTTCTTCCGATAATTGATACTTTTGAAAAGACTGTTAAATATGACGATTAGATTTTTAAATACGAAGGATAAAGACTTCGAAAAGAATTTCTCTGCATTAGTAGCTGTTGACAGTTCCGTTGATCCGGAAATTACAAAACGAGCTGAAGCAATCGTCGAAGACGTTCATAAACGTGGCGATGAAGCTGTTTTGGAATACACCAACCGTTTCGACCGCATGAACGCTAAGTGCATGGAAGAATTCCGCATCACTCAGGAGCAGTTGAAAAACGCTCTTGAGACTTTGCCGGAAGATCAAAAGCATGCTTTAACAGTAGCCGCTGAAAGAATCCGTTCTTTCCACGAACATGAACTCGGACAAAGCTGGTCTATCACTGAAAAAGATGGTACAAAGCTCGGTATTCGCTACACAGCCTTGGATTCAGTCGGTCTTTATGTTCCCGGAGGGAAGGCTGCTTATCCTTCTTCCGTCCTGATGAACGCGATGCCTGCCCACGTTGCCGGTGTTAAAAATATCGTTATGGTTGTTCCGACTCCGGGCGGCACTCCTAATCAACTCGTGCTCGCCGCCGCTTGCTTAGCCGGCGTATCTACTTGCTTTACTATCGGCGGAGCCCAGGCAGTAGCTGCTTTGGCTTACGGGACAAAGACAATTCCTGCAGTTGATAAAATCGTCGGTCCCGGCAACGCTTATGTTGCTGCCGCTAAGAGATATGTGTTCGGTACGGTAGGGATCGACATGATTGCCGGCCCGTCTGAAATTCTCGTTATCTGCGATGGCAAGACAAATCCTGACTGGATTGCAATGGACTTGTTCAGCCAAGCTGAGCATGATGAATTGGCCCAGGCTATTTTGTTGACTCCGGATGCTGAATTTGCAGAAGCAGTTAAAACTTCTATCGAAAAACAGTTGCCTGATATGCCTCGCAAAGGCATCATTGCAGCCAGCTTGAAGAACCGCGGCGCAATTATCGTTACTGAATCCGTCGAGGAAGCCTGCCGCATTGCTGACAAGATTGCTCCGGAACACTTGGAACTGTCTGTTGAAGATCCGGAAAAATATGTTGATTTGATTCATCACGCCGGTGCTATGTTCTTAGGTGCTTACACATGCGAAGCCTTGGGCGACTACTGTGCAGGTCCTAACCACGTACTGCCGACTTCTAGAACAGCCCGTTACTCTTCTCCTTTGGGCGTTTGGGATTTCCAAAAACGTACCAGCATTCTCAAGGTTTCCAAACAAGGCGCTTATGAGCTCGGTAAGATTGCCGATGTGCTGGCCCGCGGTGAGTTCTTGTACGCTCACTCCGGCAGTGCAATGTACCGTGTTAAGGACTTAGACAGCAAGGATAAATAATGAGCAGGCATGCTGAGATTTGCAGAGAAACCAAAGAGACCAAAATCTTCGTGAAGGTCGATTTGGACGGAACCGGTAAGGCATCTATCTCGACGGGAATTGGATTTTTCGACCATATGCTTGATCAAATCGCTCGTCACGGTTTGATTGATTTGACCGTGCAGTGCGAAGGAGATTTAGAAGTCGACGGCCATCACTCCGTCGAGGATGTCGGAATAGCGTTGGGGCAGGCTATCGGTCAAGCTCTTGGCGATAAGAAAGGCATTGTGCGCTATGGTTTTAGCTATGTGCCGTTGGACGAAGCTCTTTCTCGAACCGTTATTGACTTTTCCGGCCGTCCTTATCTTTCATGGGATGTTGATTTCACTGCCCCGATGATCGGCGCCTTGGACTCTCAGCTGCCGCGTGAATTCTTCTTAGCACTGAGCACGAATGCCAAGATGACCTTGCATATCGATAATTTGAAAGGCATCAACGCTCACCATCAGTGTGAATCCGTTTTTAAATCTTTCGGAAGAGCGCTCCGCATGGCTGCAGCCATCGATGAACGCTCTAAAAATGTCATTCCTTCTACCAAAGGGACACTATGAAAATTGCAGTAGTTGACTACGGTTCAGGAAATCTGCGTTCCGTCTATCAGGCAATAAAGAAAGTTGCTCCTTTGAATTCGGATGTTTGGGTAACTGAAGATCCGAACAAAGTAAAAGAAGCCGACAGAGTCATTTTCCCGGGCCAAGGCGCAATGCCCGACTGCATGGGGAATCTTCGCAAGGCCGGACTGGAAGAGGCGGTAAGAGGCTCTCTTAAGAGGAAACCTTTTTTTGCGGTTTGCGTTGGAGAACAAATGCTGTTCGACTTTAGCGAAGAAGGCGATGTTTCTGCCCTTGGTGTCTTTCCGGGACGAGTTGTCCGCTTTCCGGCCAACCAGTATGGTGAGGACGGTTCTCGTTTGAAAGTTCCGCAAATGGGTTGGAACAGGGTGCGTAAAACGATGGACCATTATATGTGGGAAGGGATTCCGGACAATTCTTGGTTCTATTTTGTCCATAGTTACTACGTTGTACCTGCCGATTTGAATTTAATTGCAGGAACAACTGACTACGGCAGGAAAGTTACTGTGGCAGTCGCAAAAGACTATATTTTTGCAACCCAATTCCATCCTGAAAAAAGTGCTGATATGGGCTTGAAGCTCTACAGCAATTTCCTAACTTGGAAACCTTAATCTTAAGTTTTTATAAAAAGAAGTACTACCATGCTTTTAATTCCCGCTATTGACATTAAGGACGGCAAGTGTGTCCGTCTGCGCCAAGGTGATTTGACATCCAATATCTCCGTTTTTAACGAAGATCCTGTAGAACAGGCCAGACAATGGGTTGAGATGGGAGCAGAAAGAATTCATATTGTTGATTTGGACGGCGCCAGAACCGGCAAGCCGGTAAACCTTCCAATCATTCGTAAAATTTCCGAAGAGTTCGGTGATGACGTTGAAATCGAAGTCGGCGGCGGCATGAGAACTCTTGAGAGAGTCGAAAAAACTCTGGATGCCGGTGTTGATTTCGTGGTGATCGGTACTGCAGCCGTTAAAGCTCCCGGTTTTCTGCATGATGTGTGCAGCCAATACGGCGGTAGCGTGATTGTCGGCTTGGACGCTAAAGACGGTATCGTCATGACTGATGGCTGGACCAAGTCTTCCGGACGTACCGCAATCGATTTAGCTAAGAAATTCCAAGATTACGGTGTTGACGCCATTCTTTATACTGACATTTCTCGTGACGGCATGCTTACCGGCTGCAATGTTGAAGCCACTGCTGATTTAGCTAGAGCCATCGATATTCCGGTCATTGCTTCCGGAGGTATCCGCGACTTAGACGATATTCGTAAGCTGCTCGATGTCGAATACGACGGAGTCACCATGGCAGTGCTCGGACGTTCTTTGTATGAGCACACCTTGGACTTCAAAGAAGCTTTGGAATTAGTAAAAAATCACAAACAGAACTGGAGTTTCTAATGCTCGCCAAAAGAATTATTCCTTGCTTAGACGTCACTGACGGTAAAGTCGTTAAAGGCGTTAACTTCGTAGAACTCCGGGAAGCCGGTGATCCGGTTGAAGTTGCTCGTCGTTACGATGAACAAGGTGCCGACGAAATTACGTTCTTGGATATCACCGCCACGTCTGATAACAGAGGCTTAATTCTTAAGGTAATTGAAGATGTGGCCGCACAGGTATTTATTCCTCTTACGGTTGGCGGCGGCGTTAGAGAAGTCGGAGATATTCGCCGTCTCTTAAATTCCGGAGCCGATAAGGTTTCTATCAACTCTGCCGGCGTCAAGAATCCGGATCTTATCGGCAATTCTGCGGCTATCTACGGTTCTCAGTGCATCGTTGTTGCTATCGACGCCAAGAGAGCAGGCGACAATAAATGGGAAGTCTATACTCACGGCGGACGTGTCAATACCGGCATTGATGCCGTGGAATGGGCTAAGAAAGTTCAGTCTCTTGGTGCCGGCGAGATTTTGCTTACCAGTATGGACGGCGACGGGACTAAAAAAGGATTTGACCTTGAACTGACGGCAACTGTCAGCAGCGCAGTGGATATTCCGATAATTGCTTCCGGGGGCGTTGGCAATCTTCAGCACTTGGTCGACGGCATCAAGATCGGGCAGGCTGACGCTGTGCTCGCTGCTTCTATCTTCCACTTCGGGGAATATACCATCGGGCAAGCTAAGCAATACATGCGGGATCACGGTATTCCAGTGAGGTTGGACTAAGATGTTTATTGACGAAATTCACTTTGATGCTAAAGGGCTCGTTCCGGTGATAGCGCAAGACGCCAAGGACGGCACGATTTTGATGTTGGCTTGGGCCAATAAGGAAGCACTCGAAGAAACGGTTAAAACCGGCCGTGGAACATACTTTTCCCGTTCCCGTTCAAAATTGTGGAGAAAGGGAGAAGAGAGTGGCAATATTCAAAAAGTCTCCGAAATTCTCCTCGATTGCGATTGCGATGCCGTTATTTATAAGGTTGAGCAAATCGGCGGTATTGCATGTCATACCGGGCATAGAAGCTGTTTCTATAAGACCTTGAAAGGCAATGCTTGGGAAGAGAATTCAGATGTACTTAAGTCTCCGGACGTAATGTACTCAAACCATAAATAAGAGGAAGAAATGGAAAGAATTCCTATAATCAGTGAGATCGCCGATGTTATCGACAGCAGAAAAGACGCGGATCCTCACACTTCTTATGTAGCAAAACTGTTTTCAAAAGGGCCCGATGCTGTATTAAAGAAAGTCGGCGAAGAGGCAACCGAAGTTGTCATGGCCGGAAAGGATAACGACCCTGACCATCTTATCTACGAAGTTGCCGATCTTTGGTTTCATTCGATGGTGGCATTATCACAGGCCGGTTTGAGGCCCGAGCAAGTTCTAATGGAACTGCAGAGAAGAGAGGGGACTTCGGGCTTGGTAGAGAAAGCCTCCCGCAAGGATTAGAAATAAATAAAAACTTCAATAAATGTAAATCTTAGGGTAATTCATATTGAGTACGGAGAGCATTTATTGAAAAATATTAAATGTTAAATTGGAGAAGATTATGCAAAAGGACGATTGCCTGTTCTGTAAGATTGCAAAAGGAGACATTCCTTCTAAGAAAGTCTATGAGGACGAAGAAGTAATTGCTTTCAAAGATATCAATCCTGCAGCCCCAGTCCATTTGTTGATTATTCCAAAACAGCACTACGATTCCCTGGCTGTAATGGGAAAGAACGAAGAGCCGCTTTTAGGTAAAATGCTGGCTTTAGCTCCTGTCCTTGCCAAAGAGGCAGGTGCAAATAATGGTTTCCGTGTGGTCATCAACACCGGTCACGACGGCGGCCAAGAAGTTAATCATATTCATATTCATGTCTTAGGCGGTCCCCGTCCTTGGACTAAACTCTAGGAGTAAATAATGGGTTCATTTTCTATTTGGCATTGGCTTGTCGTACTTGTTATTGTTGTCTTGATTTTCGGTACCAGTAAACTCAAGAACATGGGTAAAGATCTCGGCGGCGCCGTTAAAGGCTTCAAAGAAGGCATGAAAGAAGCTGAGGCCGAAGCTAAAGCTGAAACAAAGCCGGCTCAGGTTGCTGAAAAGAAAGCTGAAGACGTTGTTGACGTTAAAGCAACTGAAAAGAAAGAAGCTTAATTTAGAAGTATTGTCCTATGCTAGATTTCAGCATGGGAGAGATCGGCCTTATCGCTGCGGTAGCTCTTGTGGTGCTAGGGCCTGACAAACTCCCTCAGGTTGCTAAGACTGCGGGTTCTCTGATAGGGAAAGCGCAGCGTTTTGTTACTCAGGTCAAGACTGATATTGACAAAGAAATTCAGTTATCCGAACTGAAGAAGATTCAAGAAGACGCTAAGAAAATGGCTAGCGATCTTCAGGATAACTTGCGCAACACACAAAATCAGATTGAGAAAGAGGTATCCGATCTGAATTCCGCAGTAAATTCCATTGGCAAAAGTATGGAAGACCAAGCCAAGGATACTGCGGCTCAAATCAACGAAGTAAAAAACGAAGCCAAGAATCAATGGCTTTCTGATACGGCCCCTAAGGCTGTAGCCCAATCCGAGGCTTCTATCGAAAATATGGTAGAAACTCCGGCAGCTGGGAAGGAAACAGTTTGGGAAATCACTCCGGATAAAGTCGATACCTCTAATTTAGAGGGAGCATTTGCTTGGAACGACGCGGAATCCGGTCAGACTTCTATTCCGGTTCCTGTTCCTCCGGCATTAACCGAAGAAAATTCCTTAATCGGCACTTCCAGCGGAGTGGACTTTAATTCGATTACGGAATCGGAAAAAATTGCTGTATTGAGTAAAGAAGTTGAAGAGCTGAAGGCGATGATTCAGTCCAGTACTTCGGGATCTAAGAAACAGATCCGTTCTGTTAGACGGGGTCACGTAAACAAATTGGCTGTTGCAGCCAAACTCAATAGAATTCACAAGACTAGAAGTAGATATTCATAATCTCATGAGCGATAAAGACTTAGAGTTAGAAGGGCCGGAAGATGACAAGGAACAGACCCTTGTCGCTCACCTAGTTGAGCTTCGCTCCAGAATCGTTCGCATGGCTGTGGCGATTTTGTTGGTATTCGCCTGCCTTTCCCCGTTTATGAAGCAGATTTTCGACTACCTCAGCCAACCGCTGATGGTCGCTCTGCCTCAAGGTGCAAAGCTGCTGGCAACAGGCGTTATCGCACCGTTTATGGTGCCTTTGAAGGTAACGCTTTTCGTGGCCTTTATTATTGCTCTGCCATACGTACTTTGGCAGATGTGGGGATTTATTGCCCCCGGTTTATATAGAAAAGAGAAGAGACTCGCATTACCAATCATCATCTCGTCTTTGGTTATGTTTTTCCTTGGAATGGCTTATTGCTATTTCATCGTATTTAGGATGGTATTCCAATTCATTGCAGGGTTCTCACCGGATTCCGTTAACTTTGCACCGGATATCGACTCCTATTTCGGCTTCGTCTTGGCCCTCTTTATTGCGTTCGGTGTGACGTTCGAAGTTCCTATCGTTGTGGTAGTTCTCAACAGACTCGGCATTACAACCGTAGAAAAACTAAAAAAAGCACGCCCTTACATGGTCGTAGGCGCCTTCGTGATTGCTGCGATCTTTACTCCCCCTGACGTTCTCTCTCAACTTCTCCTGGCTTTGCCTTTGGTAATTCTCTACCAAGTTGGAATTTGGCTTTGCTCCATTTTCGGAACGGCTAAAAATTTGGATGAAGATGAGGAAGAATAACTTTGGAACTTCGAAAGCCTTTTGATCGAATTTATCTTCTGACTCACCAGTGTGACTATGTTCGTCTCAGAACATCGTCACATTGGCATCCGGAAGTCGGAATTCTCACCTTTGGCAACAAGAAATGGACCGTAAAGGACTATTCTGATTGCAATTGGTTCGTCAGAAATTCTTATGCCAAGATTCTTCTCAATCGCGAACTTAACGCGATTTCAATGCTTAACGGCATAGAGGGCGTCCCTCAGAATCCCTTCTTTGTTGACTCTTGCTGTCTGGCATTTGAATATGTTGAGGGAGCCTCTTTGAGGGACTATCCTGCGGACAAAATTACACCGGAGTTCTTAACTGAGTGTGAGAGAATTCTTCGAGACATCCACAAGAAAGGATTGGTTCATCTTGATACCGGAGCAATGGGAAATTGGATTGTTAAACCGGATAATCGGCCGGCATTGATTGATTTCCAGACAGCGATGAAAACAAAGGGCCTGCCTTCTAGGTTAGTTGGTTTCTTAAAGGCGATGGATCTGCGAGGCGTATATAAAAAGTGGATTGCCTTCCGTCCCAATGAAATGGGTGAGAAGAGGAAAAAAGCCGCGGAACGCTTTGAAAAAATACGTAAAATTTGGTTATTCCATCCAAAGAAGAAATAACAATTCGAACGTTGAACAAATAAAATTCAATTACATTACTCCCGCATATAAATTGCGGGCATTTTTTTAAAGGATATGGTATGGCTCAATTCGTTTATACGATGAACCGAGTTGGAAAAATCGTTCCACCAAAAAGACAAATTCTGAAAGACATTTCTTTGTCTTTCTTCCCTGGTGCAAAAATTGGTGTTTTGGGTTTGAATGGCGCAGGTAAATCTACTCTCCTGAAAATTATGGCAGGCATAGATAAAGAGATTGAAGGCGAAGCCATTCCAATGCCGGGCTTAAACATCGGTTATTTACCGCAGGAGCCAGTTCTTGATCCTGAAAAAACAGTTAAAGAAACCGTCGCTGAAGGTCTGGGTGAAGTTTTTTCCGCCCAGGATAAGCTGAACAAAATCTACGAAGCCTATGCGGATCCGGAAGCTGATTTTGATGCATTGGCAGCTGAGCAAGCTAGATTGGAAGCCATTATTGCAACCAGCGGTACCAATGCCGAGACTCAAATGGAAATTGCTGCTGACGCATTACGTCTGCCTCCATGGGATGCACGTATCGGCAATCTTTCCGGCGGTGAAAAACGCCGTGTGGCACTTTGCCGTCTGCTGCTTTCCAGACCGGATATGCTCCTTCTTGACGAGCCGACTAACCACTTGGATGCGGAAAGCGTTGACTGGCTTGAACAATTCCTCCAGAGATTCCCGGGAACAGTTGTTGCCGTAACTCACGACAGATACTTCTTGGACAATGCGGCTGAATGGATTCTGGAACTGGACCGCGGTCATGGTATTCCTTGGAAAGGAAACTATTCTTCCTGGTTGGATCAAAAAGAACAGCGTCTCTTAATGGAACAGAAGAAAGAAGACGCTCGAATCAAAGCCATGAAGCACGAACTTGAATGGGTCCGTCAGAATGCTAAAGGCAGACAAGCCAAGAGCAAGGCACGTTTGCAGCGCTTCGAAGAGATGAGTTCTTACGAATACCAGAAACGTAACGAAACCAACGAAATCTTTATTCCTGTCGCAGACCGTCTCGGCGATAAGGTCATTGAGTTCAAGAATGTTTCCAAGGCATTCGGCGATAAGCTTTTGTTCGATAATCTGAGCTTTACGATTCCGCCCGGAGCAATTGTCGGTGTTATCGGCCCGAACGGTGCAGGTAAGTCCACATTATTCAAGTTGATTACCGGAGACCAGAAGCCTGATTCGGGTGAGATTGATATTGGTTCTACAGTTAAGATTAGCTCCGTCACTCAGACAAGAGAGTCTCTCCCGAACGATAAGACTGTTTGGGAAGCAGTCTCTAACGGTCTGGATATTCTCAAGGTAGGTAAGTTCGAAATGCCGAGCCGTGCGTATATCGGCAGATTCAACTTCAAGGGCGGAGATCAGCAGAAGATCGTTGGTAATTTGTCCGGTGGTGAACGCGGACGTCTTCATATGGCCAAGACCCTCTTGAACGGCGGCAATGTTCTTCTTCTTGACGAACCTTCCAATGACTTGGACGTTGAAACTCTCCGTGCTTTGGAAGAAGCTCTGTTGGAGTTTGCGGGCTGCGCCATGGTTATTTCCCATGATCGTTGGTTCTTGGACAGAATCGCCACGCACATCCTCTCTTTTGAAGGTGATTCCAAGGTCGAATTCTTTGCAGGCAACTACACCGAGTATGAAGCAGATAAGAAGCGCCGTCTTGGTGAGGGTGCCACACCGCATCGCCTTAGATTCAAGCCTCTCAAAGACTAATGTCAGAGAAGGAGGAAATTCGTCCTGCTCAAATCACTGATCAGGACGGGCACCCTTACAGTGCGGAGTTCGGAGATATTTATGCCTCTCGTCAAGGAGCAGTTGGCCAAGCTCTGCATGTTTTTATTAAGGGAAACAATCTGCCTCAGGCCTGGCAGAACCGTCCGGGGTTTGTCATTCTGGAAAATGGTTTCGGGCTCGGGACGAATTTTCTTACTACTTTAAAAACATGGAGAGAAGATCTAAATCGCTCGGAATCTCTTCATTTCGTTTCTATTGAAAAGTTTCCCGTATCCAAAGAAGATTTGCTCCGCTTTGCCGATCCAGATGTCGCAAGCGAAACCGTCGAGTTGGTTCAACAGTGGCCTGACTGTGTTCCTGGCGTTCACCGTCTTTATTTCGATGACGGTCGCGTCGTTTTGTCTTTATATTTTATGGATGTTGCTTTTGCGTCTAAGAAGCTGGCTTTGAGATACGATGCTCTTTATCTTGACGGTTTCTCTCCTGCAAAAAATGATGCAATGTGGAAACGCAGTGTACTTACTTCTTTATCGAAGTTCGCCAAACCTGAGGCTACATTGGCTACTTGGTGCGTATCGTCGCACGTCCGCGAAGATTTGCACAACGCCGGGTTTGAAGTTCAAAAGGTTCAAGGGTTTGGCAAAAAATCTCAGATGACGGTAGGCATTTATCGTCCGAAGTTTTCTCACAGACGTTCTCAAGAGGTTCCTTACAGTGAAAAATATCCTGATCGTTCCCTTCTAATTATTGGAGCCGGAATGGCTGGGGCGGCCTGTGCTTGTGAATTTGCACGAAGAGGATGGAAAGTAACGGTTATAGACGAAGGAAGGGTAGCCGCGTCTGCTGCGTCGGCAATTCGTTACGCTATCGCACATTTCCAGCCGGCAGGCGACGAAAATCTTCTTTTTAGACTTTCTCGAGCTGGTTTTGACGTGCTCAAAGAGATCAGCCGTGATTTTCCTGAATATTTCCACCTTAATGGATTGCCGCAGATCGCCAGAGACGAGACGGAGTACAAAAAGTGGGAGAGATGGTTTCAAAATAACAAGCCTTTCCAGTTTCCGCATAATTTTTTGAGATTGTTAAGCCGGGAAGAAGTCTCAGATCTAATCGGCTACGGAACTTCGTACGGAGCCTTACTGCACCCAGCAGCCGGATTAGTGGAAGCCGGTCGTTTTGTAAGAGAAAGACTTTTTTCCTCCGGAGCATTGTGTCTCTTTAATACCCGAGTGTCCAGTTTAAGAAGAGAAGAAGGAAAGTGGGTCGCTTATGGGAATGCGGGAGAGGAACTGGCAAGAGCCGCCGTTTGCATTTTGTGTCCCGGAAGTTCTCTTCTGAAAATAGCATCGGACAATGTTCCGGTTACTAATTGGCATGGAAGATTAAGCCTTTTAAGCGGAGAAGAATTTCCCAAATTGAAAGGAGCTATGACCGGCCCCGGTTATGTCATCAATGATGGAGACAATTGGGTTGGCGTAGGAGCAACTTATGAGCGAGAAGGCGCATCCATGGAGGAAAGAGAGGCTCATAGGCAAAATGCAGAGAAGCTTCATAAGATGTTCCCCAATGCAGTGTTCGGCACTGCGATAGGGTTTTACGAAGGTATTCGTTCGGCTCCCTCTGATCGGCTTCCTTTGATTGGAAGTGTTCCTCCCGGATTTTTAATAGAAGGCTTTGTATCAGAGAAAGATTCTGTCAATGACACTTTATTTCTAAATACGGGTATGGGATCTCGTGGCCTTATTTTCAGCGATTTGGGAGCACGTATAATTGCGGCCCAAGTAACAGGTGAACCATATCCGATTGAAAAAGATCTGCTGGATGCGGTAAATCCTGCAAGATTTTTGAGTAGGACTTAGATGCTTATTTTTTCCAGAAACCGCGGACCTTGGGTTGTCACGGCATTTGTTGTTGTGGTTGCAACTGGATCGTTTATTAAATTTCAGGCTGACGCAGAAAAAGAGGCAGCCGCCATTGAAAAAGATAAACAAAGTTTCGTGGCCTTTAATCAAAGCGTTCAAAAAGAACTTGGCAAAGCACACAAACTTATTAATTCTGAATTGCTTTTTGAGTTCTACCGATGCGGTATTCTTTCTAATCGCGAAAAATCTTATTGCAACGCTAAGACAGATGAGGTGTTCAAACAGCTCAATTCTGAACAGCAGAAAGCTTTAGTACCAGTATTTAAAAAATTCTTTATGCCGGAATAAAAACAGACATGGATTGGATTCTTTATTTAAAAGCCGTAATTTTAGGAATTGTCGAAGGACTGACGGAGTTTTTACCGGTTTCTTCTACCGGCCATTTAATTGTTTTCGGAAGCTTGTTGGACTACACGGGTCAAGAAGCCGACACGTTTTACATCGCAATTCAGGCTGGTGCGATTGTCGCTGTCTGCTGGTATTACCGCGAGCGTATTGTCAGAATTTGCAAAGGACTCTTTACTGAACCGGCTCAGCAGAAACTTGCTTGGAATACGATTATTGCCTTTCTTCCGGCTGCAGTTATTGGCGTGATGGTTGCCAAGTACATTAAAGAGTGGTTGTTTAATCCGGTATCTGTGGCGACGGCTTTGGTTATCGGCGGTATCATCATTCTCATCGTCGAGAGATATCAAGACAAGAAGAGCTATATCCCGAGAGTCGCTACTATGGACGATATGTCCTGGAAAGATGCGCTGAAGGTCGGCTTCCTTCAATGTCTCGCGATGATTCCTGGAACCAGCCGTTCTGGAGCAACTATCATCGGTGGTCTTGTCATCGGTTTATCAAGAACCGCTGCTACTGAGTTCTCTTTCTTCCTGGCTATTCCAACCATTTTTGGCGCGACGGTTTATGAGCTTTGGCAGTCTAGGGACATCTTGTCGGCGGATAGTCTTCCGGTTATCAGTATCGGTTTTGTAGTTTCTTTCTTCTCTGCTTTGATCGTTGTACGTTGGCTCTTACATTATGTTGCCAGACACGATTTCTCAGCTTTCGGCTGGTATCGAATTTTCTTCGGCGGTGTTATCTTAGTCACCTGGATGACGGGTCTTGTGAAGTGGTAAGCAACGCTTTTAGCTAATTAGGATTCAAAAAATCGGGCTCCCATTGGGAGCCTTATTTACGTTCAAAAGTCTTAACGGTTACTTTTTTAAGAAAACCAAATCCCAACAGCCATGTCCAAGCCGGTTTCCTCGTTCATTGAATTTAGTGACCGGACGCTTGGTGATTGGATTTTCTGCAACCAGAGAGAATCCTTCATACTTATTCTTCAGCAATGGTGCTGCAGAAAGCACTTCCATCATTTGTTCGGCATAGTTTTCCCAGTCCGTTGCACAGTGCAAGTAAGCACCGGTTTTAAGTTTCGGGGAGAGAAGATCAACAAAGAAAGGAGAGATTAAGCGTCTTTTGTGGTGCCTTGCTTTTCTCCACGGGTCGGGAAAGTAAATGTGCACTCCGTCTAAAGAACCGTCAGCAACCATATCTCTGACGACTTCAACGGCATCATGTTTGAAAATGCGAACGTTTTTTAACTGCTTTTCTTCTAAGAGAAGGGATAGTGCTCCAACGCCGGAGGGGAAGATTTCGCAGCCGATGAAATTAACCTCAGGATGAGCCTCTGCAATTGCAGCGGTGGTTTCTCCCATTCCGCAGCCGATTTCAAGAACAACAGGATTATCGTTGCCGAAGATTTCTTTGGCGTTAACTTTATTCTCTTTGTCGTATGTGAGTTCGTATTTTGGGAAAAGCTCGCTCAAAGCTCTTTCTTGAGCATGGCTGATTCTGCCTTTACGAGTACTAAAACTGCGTATATGGCTATGTTTGAGTTCTTCAAGTTTTTCCGGAGTCAGTTCTTGTGACATTTTTCACTGCAAGTTAATAATTTGCAGAAATTCTAAAGGTTCTTCCCGGATTAGTGGGAAATTTGACATATCCAAGCAAATTCGTTATTTCACCAAGCCCCCTCCCGTCCCCCTTTTAGAAAAGGGGGAAGCGATTCGCCATCTGACGTCGGCCCCTCCGCCAT
>Ga0209064_1001497_pt1 | contig 34993 bp, 37 predicted proteins | sample Inofromicrocosms_FD_187498 | JGI IMG/M metagenome (GOLD analysis project Ga0209064, IMG submission 187498) | Mouse cecum microbial communities from Vienna, Austria - Inoculum for glucosamine and mucus D2O microcosms (SPAdes) (version 2) | ecosystem: Host-associated > Mammals > Digestive system >... | reverse complement strand
GAAAGAATGTCTTTGGCGTTTACAATGAAGAAAGAGAGCGGATAACCTATACTTACGGCGCAGGCTTAATCAATGAAAGGAGAGCTGGCGGGGAAGAATATGTATATCATTATAATCATCTGGGTTCCGCTGTAGCAATAACGGATGGAAATGGAGAAATTGTATTCCGCATTGTTTATGGTACATACGGGGAACTTTATGATATCAGGAATGCCGGGGGTGTAAGCCTCTTGACAGCGGAGAGAGCAAAAGGCTGTACGGCGGCGGAAGTAGGTTATGCCCTGGGGATGGAATATTTTTATAACGGGCAGTATGGTGTGTCAACAGGCGGGAAGATTGATGATGTTTGGAGGTGGATACAGAAGAAGCTGGGGAAAGTTATAACATTAAAACATAAAGCCACTTCCGGCGTTCCATTAAGAAGCACACCAGGAAAGACTACTACTATATTGGGGAGATATGAGGATGATACACAATATATAATAAAAGAATTAGGAATAGGAAAAAATACAGACTTTAGTGGCAATCCAGGGGGCTTCAATTTGTTAAATACGCCGGATGAATTGTATGAACAGTTAGGGCCGGATGGATTTTGGGAAAAGTATAATAAACCATTTCTTGATGCGGCAATTAGCCGGGGGATGAGATATTAATGGCGACACCAATAAATCAAAACACACTGTTTAACAAGTTCAATACTCTAACTGGATACGGAAGAGAATATTATTATTTGGTTGAACATGGATATGAATATGTTAATGGAAGAATGATTTTAAAAGGAGTGAATTAATATGGCAATTTCAGAGTTGGAAAGAAAGGGAATAAAAAGGGAAGCAGAGTTTTTAGAACATCTTGGATATACTATGATAGGAGAAGATCCATATATTATAGAGTATCAATTAAATAATATATGTATTATCATTGGATATCCACCACGGGAAGAATTCAGTGACATAACAATTAAGTTTATTAAAGAAAATAGTTGTTTTCATATGGGCTGGATTGCCTTTGTTAGGAGTAATATAAAAGGTTGCGATGATAAATATATTAATATAAAAATACTTTTGGATTATATTAGAGAGAATTATATTTCTGTAACTGATTATCAGTATTGTGTAGAGAGTGATAGGCTGATTGATAAATATGTGGATGAACATTCAGAGATATTTGAAAAAGCAGTTTCGGATTTTCTTGATAAGCAATAAAATTAACAGGAAACCATCAGCTGTACCTACGACTGCTTAAACCGTGTAACGGATGCCGATTATCAGGCTAATACCATTTCCTGCCTTTATGACGAACTGGGCAACAGAATAAGCATAACCTATCCCGGTGGGGAGTGGATGCGCTGCAGCTATGATAAGGCCGAGAATCTTTTGACGATTACGAATGCACAGGACGGCATAACCCACTATACTTATGATAAAAACAGCAGGCTAGTTCTGACGGAGCGGGACAGTTAAAGAATCTGAAGGATGAGAGGACGGCAGGGGAAGTCATCAGTGACTTTGTCTATGAATATGACGGCAGGGAAAGATTGTACGAATCAGTGCGATGGAAGCAGGAACGGCAGAAGCTGCATCTGGACTGCCTGTTTCAATCGCCATGACCTATGATGCGAACAATCATTTCCTGACCTATAATGGACAGTATGGTGTGTCAACAGCCAGAGCTTAAACCGCTACTGTTATGTGCAGGGAAATCCGGTAAGTTTAACAGATCCCTTTGGTCTGTGTCCTACACGGGCGGAGGTATATAAGAACAGGGCACTTAGGTGGCTGCATACTGCACTGGATGTGGGAGGGATTTTATTCGACGGCTTCGACTATGTAAATGTGCTTCTTTACCATTTCGAAGGACGGGATACGGAAGCGGCCATAACCCTTTTGTGTCTGATACCGGTAATGGGGAATTTTCTGGCGCTTCCGGTGCGGCTTACACTAAAACTGGGTAGTAATGCGGGAGAAGCACTGGTAAAGCTTGGGAAGAAGTATCTGCCTGACTTGATGGAGAACGGGAGCAGGTTCTTAAATTGGGCAGGCGGGAAGATCGATGATGTCTGGAGGTGGATATAGAAGAAGCTGGGGAAGGCAGGGATTGAAGATAACCGCTTAACAGGCACGGTATGGGATAGTATTAATCCTACACAATCTAATATTAGAGGAACTGAAATACCACAGTCGTTTGAAATAATGGTAGATGGCGAGATATTTTGGGTACATCCGAATGGAACAAAACATATGGGAGAATATATTGCTAGAAATGCAACGTCACATGGAATGCCAATGAATAGCCAAGCCCTTTTAACGAGTTTTCAAAATGCTGTTAATACTGCATATGCAGAGGGAATCAGATATGAACAGATAATGAAAGTTGGGAATTGGGAGTTGATCTTTAGTCGACCACGAACAGAAGGACTGCTGCCAGTAATTAAGCATGCTTTATATAGACCATAATATTGGAGGAAAAAATGATAAAAATCGGTAATATCAAGGAAACAAAAAATGTATTTGTTGAGTATGATTTGTATATTCCAATTGATATAAAAATAGGGGAACGGGATAATGTGTCGGAATCTATACTATATTGGAGAATAGGAGATTTTGAAAAAACATTAGTAGAAATTGGAATTGAAAAGAATAATAAAGAAATTCGTTCTATCACACTAGTTATTTGTGACAAAGTGTATGAGTCAGAAAAGATATATAATTCATTTCATAGCACGATAATTGGATGCCCTATGTTAGTAATCAATAATTTAGAAGAAAGAACTTATATTGATGAAAGTAAATCCGTAGAAATATATTTTGAGAAGAATAATGTATATATATTATTTTCTAAAAATGATGCTAAAGTTTGCATAATAAATAAAAATATTGAATTTCTTGTAGATGCTGAAAATAATTGGGTTGGTTTATGCATAAAGGATATAACCAAGGAAAATCTTAATATTTTAAGACATTCATTAAGTTAATTTGATATTTGTTACATGCTTCTTTCTCTTATGCGGATAATTTCCCCTATAATTTATGAAGAGAAAAACAGGCCATTGGTCCTGTGTCAAGATTTAGTACAAAATAAAATGAGAGGTTCTGCCAGCTAAGCTGCCAGCAGATTCTCAGTCCTCATATACAGTTTTTCGTAGTCATTAGGTAAAGTCCGTACACCATACAGCATTAGGACGGTCAGGACTAAACTGCTCATCAAGTATGTTAAGAAGCTCTTTGCTGAAATCAGAATGGCGGGTGGTTGTAGTCTAGGGTTTAACCCATTGGGCGTTGATCCCCATCTCATGCATATATTTTCCAACGGTGCGTTGAGAAATAGTCGGGTGGGAGATACTTTACGAGCGAGAAAAGCACGGTAACCAGAGCGGGAAACGCCTAAAGATTTCAGCATCCCAGAGATAGAGATGCGGCGTCCGGTGGCTTTTTCTTCTGTGAGGTATTCAAGGGATATTTCTCTTTGCCGCCGCCTGCTCCTGTCACGCCATGCGGTAATAGCCGCAAAGCGTATGAAATCTTGCAATAGCCATTGAAAGTATACATGATGTGTTCCCTGTATGCTTTTGTGCAAAGCATAGATAATTCCCCCTTTCTCCCACATAGGGCGTTGCACGGTTTATGGTTACATTTATTATTCAAGGAGAGACAAAACTTTTTGATATTATTATTTGAATGCCGGACTATGACCCAAACTTACTTTAGTGATTCCGACAATCAATATTCCAATAAGCGCAACTGTATCTACAAGTAGTACAGCAACTACATTTTTTATCAATCCATATACAAACATTATAGAAAATACCTCTACTGACAGAGCAATAAAACATAAATAGTTTGACAAATATTCTGTTATAAGTTCTCCATAGATATAGTTCATTAAAAATCTCACATAGATAACGGGTCTTAACAAAATACGGATACAGATACAAGCTAATGGATATACAAAAATAAATTTCTTATCTACAACCGAAGCTGCTGATCCGTTGTCCCATTGAACAGGAATCTCAGCTGGCAATTTCCCATATGATAATATTCCGATTATTAAACACAATACTGTAATAATTGTCCATGTAATAAGGCTGCCCCAAATATACAAGAAGCTAACTGAATCCAGTTTGAAAACCGATTTATTATTACTCCAATAACTCTCCAAATCTGCTACATATTTCTCAACCTGTAATTCGTCAAAACTGATATTTCCAGATTCAAGCATTCTTTCACACATGGTTTTTGCCTGATTTAAACCCTCTATTTGTGCTTGGATTGTTGTAGTTTGTTTTTTTATAATTTCTGCCAATGGCACTTTATCGGATATGATATTACGGATATCTTCAATGGAAATTTCCAGTGTCCGCAAATAAGCAATTTTTTTAATATTTTCAACATCTTTTTCAGAATAATCTCTATATCCGTTTTTATCATTTCGTGACGGTTCTATAAGTTTTTCTTTTTCATAAAAACGTATATTGGAACGTGTCAAACCTGTCCGTTCCTCAACCTCTTTTATTGTCATAACGCTTACCTCCTTATTCCGGGACTCTATTTAATTTCTTTTTTGTTTATAACCATACATAATAAAATAATTTCTGACAAAAGGAATATTAGCCCTATAACAATAGCCCTTGCATATACTGAGTTTGCAGAATACATTCCAATTTGAAAGATATTGGAATCCAACATAAATTGATTTACATTGAAATGTGTAAACCGTTCAACAAGCACATACAAACCATTTAGAATTTTAAGTGCCATTAAAAGTCCGGCTGCCACGGTAAAAGTTGTACTGCCGGTTAGTATATAAAAAAGCAACATTAAGCAACAAAACGCCCAATGCAAAATAAACTGTACAATCAGCAGTTTTATTATAGCAAAAAAGGAAAAATCAATAAACGTATTTCCAAAAAAGATTGCCCCTGCGGCAATCGTACATATCGAATATACAAAAAAATACAAAGCACAAGCAACAAATGATACAATAATCTCTGGCAGAACGAACATTTCACGCCGTGGAAGGTAATTGGCAATATTTTTTATGAAACCGTTCTTATACTTGCCACTCACAAATATAATAACCGCTACTGCGCATAGTATCATAATCATACCGCCATTTATTTGTGCTGCCAGCAGTTCTCCGACATTAGAATAAATCTGAATTGATTTATTAGTTGAAACCAGCATAACACTTAAAAATGCAAGCATAATATCAGCAAATAGGATTGTCCATGTGGATGCAGAGCGAAAGAAACGATATAAATCCATTTTTATCATCTTAGTCATGAGATACACCTCTAATCATTTCCCGAATTTCAGCCATGCCTTGTGGGTCAAGACCATTGATAGGTTCGTCCAAAAGAACCAGTTCCGGATTTCCTACCAAAGCTAACGCAATGCCTAAGCGTTGTTTCATTCCAACAGAAAAATGTTTGACTTTTTTCTTATCGGCATATGACAGCCCGACGCTTTCTAAAAGCTCTGTAATATAGCTTTTACTCGAAATGCCCTTTGCCAAACACTTTAGTTTTATATTCTCTTTTGCGTTCATATTCGGGTACACTCCCGGATTTTCAATCAGCACTCCCACACGATTCTGCGCATAAATCGTATCATGACCATTTTTCTCAAATAAACATACATTTCCTCCTGAGGGTTTTGCCAGTCCGCTAATCAATCTCAAAACAGTGGTTTTTCCTGCCCCATTTCGCCCTGTCAGTCCATAAATTTCGCCCTTTTTGACTGATAGATTCACACTGTTTACAACTTTATGCTTTCCATACCATTTTGTGAGATTATTGGTTTGTACGAAAACCTCCATACCATATCCTCCTGCTACAAAGCTATTATTTTCCTTGAAATATAAGGTATCAATCAGGTTTACAGTCAAGTTCTTTTTTCATTTTTTCGGGCTGAGATTGCAGAAAAAAATAAAATAATAAAATGCTATTTATTTTGAAAGAAGCATTAGATGATGTAGCCTATGAAAATCTCCAAGTGCGTGCATGTATTTCTGAAGCGGTTATTGGGCGAAAAACTTTATCTGAAAGAAGTGGCATGATTTTTGGGGCGTATGATATGGGAGAGAAAGATTTAGCAAAAGATTTTTTACAATTTATATTAAATTTTCTGTCAGACTGTACTTTAGCCCAAAAGATGCTTCCGCGATTTGAGAGAAGTATCACAAACTGATCAATTGGGATTTGGGATAAATATTTAAGGATACAATTTTGCCAGTTGTCCCAATTAGTAAGTAGGATGGGAGAAAAAGTGGATACCGGTTAAAATTGGAAGCATCCGTGTTACAAACAGGGAAATCCGGTAAATTTAACGGATATCTTTGTTCTGTGTCCCATACGGGCACAAGTGATTAGCGGATATAATGGGAATGAAGCTTGAACGGACAATGACGATTGCAGAAGGAAAACCCAAATGTGATTTTCGGTATAGCAGAAAATGAACGACTATTTCCGGCAGTGTGGGATATGACTGGCTTTTTGGCTGTTTTTAAGAGTTCCTATGGCAATTATTTGCTTTATGGGAGGAACCCTTAAAAAACAGCGCATGGATTGCGTTTTTCCATTTTGTTCTATTTTTTTGAATCATATTTTTCCTCGCAATATTTGCAGCGGTAAATTTCCTTCTCTTCATCTGCCAGAAAGAAAATGTGCGGCAGCTCCTGTTCGATGGAAGTAATGCAGCGGGGATTTTTGCAATGAATCACGTTTTTGATTTCCCTTGGGAGAATCAGTTCCTTTTTGTCTACGATTTCCCCGTCTTTAATGACATTGACGGTAATATTGTGATCGATAAAGGCCAGAATATCCAGATCCAGCATATTGATATCGCACTCTACCTTTAAAATGTCTTTTTTGCCCATTTTGTTGCTGCGGGCGTTTTTGATGATGGCAACAGTACAGTCCAGCTTGTCCAGCTGAAGATGGTGGTAAAGGGAAAGGCTTTTTCCCGCCTCAATATGGTCTAATACAAATCCTTCTTCAATTTTTCCTACATTTAACATAATAGTTCCTCCTCTTATACCAGCTCTAACAGTGTGAGAATCAGGGCCATTCGCACATACATGCCGTACTGGACCTGCTTAAAATAGACCGCACGGGGGTCATCGTCCACTTCCACAGAGATTTCATTAACACGGGGAAGGGGATGCAGCACCAGCATATCCTCCTTGGCAGCTTTCATTTTCTTTTTGTCCAGAATGTAGAAATCCTTTAATCTTACATAATCCTCTTCGTTGAAGAAGCGCTCTCTCTGGACGCGGGTCATATAAAGCAAGTCCAGCTGCGCAATGGTGTCTTCCAGCTTGATAACTTCTTCATAGGGAATGTTCTTTTCCTTCAACATCTCAATAATGTAATCGGGAACCCGCAGTTCTTCGGGGGAAATAAAGATAAAGTGTATGTCCTCATAACGGGAAAGGGCATTGATCAGGGAGTGAACCGTTCTGCCGAATTTTAAATCCCCGCAAAGACCGATGGTAAAATGATTGAGCCGTCCCTTTAAGGAGCGGATGGTCAACAGATCCGTCAGGGTCTGAGTGGGGTGCTGGTGTCCGCCGTCTCCCGCATTGATAACGGGAATGGAAGACCTGGAAGCCGCAACCATAGCCGCCCCTTCTTTAGGGTGGCGCATTGCGCAGATGTCCGCAAAGCAGGAAATAACCCGGATGGTGTCGGAAACGCTTTCGCCTTTCGAGGCGGAAGAGGAGTTTGCGTCGGAAAAGCCGATAACGCTGCCGCCTAAATTTATCATTGCCGCTTCAAAGCTTAGGCGGGTTCTGGTGCTGGCCTCATAAAAGCAGGTGGCTATTTTTTTGCCGGCGCATCTGTCGGCGTATTTTTCCGGATTCTTTTCAATATCCATTGCCAGCTCAAACAGCGTATCCAGTTCTTCCACGGAAAAATCCAGCGGATTCATTAAGTGTCTCATAAGTATGAACCTCTCTTTCTGAAATGATGTTCCCCGTAAAGACGGGGTATCATAATAAAATCGAAGAGAAATGAATCTCTTCGATTTATTTTTAATTTAAAAATGAAATTAACTCATCTACCGGTTTCCTGCGGGGTGCGACCGGTTCTTCATCTGCGTAGCCAATGGGAATCAGAGCCACCAGCTCTCTATCTTCGGGAAGCTGTAACAGGGAGGAAACAACGGGTCTGTCAAATATTCCCATAATTACGGTTCCAAGACCTGCTTCATGTGCCGCCAGGCAAAATGTCTGGGATGCAACGCCTGCATCATACATCTGCCAGCCGTCGCCTCTGTCGGTAGAAAAGGAACCGTCCCTCTCATAACCGGAGCGGCCTTTGACAACGGTTACGGCGATTAATACGGGGGCGTTTTTGATAATATTGCCGTTATTAGGAAACATTTTGGTTCCCTCGTCTGCGATCTTATCCTTTAAGGCACCTTCCACAGCTATATATCTTGTAATTTGTGTATGCTTCCAGCTGGGCGCGTAAGAAGCGGTTTCAACGATTCCTTTTAATAATTGAGGGTCTACGGCGTCAGGCTTAAATCTGCGGATGCTGCGACGGTTTATGATACATTCCTTTGCTGTCATGAAAATACCTCCTACTTTTGTGTCTGCATTTTTACTATGATACCATATGTGGTAAAGGCTTTCAATGAAAAAATGGGAGAATCATATAAATTCCAAACTGCATTCATTACATAAAGGATCTGGCGGAGGAAGAGAAGGAAGAAATTTCCCGGCTGATGGATACCATTAACAGGCAGCAACAAGAGCTTATCAGTACGTTTTCCGAGATAAACGGAGAGTTTACAAAGCTGAACGCATCCGTAGAGCAGATGGAGGCCGGAAATAATGCCAATGCGGAGGAAAGTACGGGAATTTCCGGAGACGTATCCGAGGTTAGTGCGTTCTGTCAGGCTTTGGGGGATTCTCTGACGGGAAGCTCCAAAAAGACAGCGGGAAGCAGCAATGATAGTAAGATTAAAATTGAAGATGCTATCAGCGGCATTATGAAGAATGCAGAAAACCTTCTGGCGGTCATAGAGCAGGTAAGTGAAAGGACATAAAATCTTGCGCCTCCACGGAGGAAATGGCAGCAGCTTTTACCACGGTATCCCAGGCGTCGGATTCTATTCAGAGCATGTTGGATACTCTTGTATCCCAATCTTCTTAAAATCCGTATTTGCAGTCAGGGCAGTATGTGATATGATAAGGAAAAGCGGCCTGACTATAATTTGGAGGATAAATGAATGGAATTTGTAGAAAAAAAGAGAGTTTTATTTTTTGGACTGCCCTGGACCTTTACCAAATATACGATAGGAGAGGAAATCATCAACATGAAGGCGGGATTTTTAAAAACGGTGGAAGATGACTGCTACATGTATAAGGTAACGGATGTAAAGCTTGAGACTTCTTTGTGGGAGCGGATTTTTAAGCTTGGTACGGTTGTCTGCTACACAGGGGATACTACCCATCAGGTATTAAAGCTTGTCCATATCAAAAATTCCCGTGCCATAAAGGATTATATTTTAGAACAGTCTGAAAAGCAGAGAATGAAAAGGAGAACCTTAAACACCCAGAGTATTAATGCGGGAAACATCGATGAATTTGGCGATGAATAATAAACCACCCGCACAAGGCGGGTGGCTGTTTAGGGGAGGATATATGAATACATTACCGCAGATAATAAAAGCGGTAAGGTATTGCAAAGGTAATGACTGGCGGTTATTTGACCGTCAGTTTTTACTTTTCCGGCGGTTCAGGATATATTCATACAAAAGACCTGTGCCGAACCAGTAAGGGGCGTAATCGATTCTGATAACGCCGTCGATGTTATAAGGCGAGCTTTCATAATTCCAGGGACAAAGCTTTCTTTTCTTCAAAGCGCTCCCTGTAAGAAATTCCGTGGCAAAGATACAGACAGTATAAAATGCGCCCCTGAAAGGAACCGGCCATTTTTTTATAAACCTATAAGCCGGTTTAAAAAAAGCCGCCATACCATATATAGGAAACATCCACAAAGAAGTATTTCCTTTTAACTTAAAATCTCTATTTTTCAGTCCATTGGCGGCAGTAAACATAATTTCCAAACACCACCCCACGAGACCACAAGTAAAAAAATTTTTAATCATAGCTAAAGTATGTCCCGAAATATCAAAATTATTCAAAAAATATGTTATAATGTCCACGTAAGCCATGAGCAGTGCGAAAACTGTCAGAGACAAATCGGCTGTTCACAGACGAATTTGTCTATGACAGTTTTCATAGGGCGAAGCCCGTGAATTCGTAAAACCGAAGGTTTTACGAATGGGGCACTGCGGAGCCGAACCGGAACTCCAAAAGCTTAACGAAAGGGGCGCTGCGGAGCCGAACCGGAACTCCAAAAGCTTAACGAAAGGGGCACTGCGGAGCCGGACCAGCCCCCCAAAGCTTAACGAAAGGGGCGCTGCGGAGCCGAACCAGCCCCCCAAAGCTTAACGAATGGGGCACTGCGGAGCCGAACAAAAACCCCAAAAGCCTTTCAAATAAAGTACTACATATTTAACCCCAAAAACAAGCGAGGCAGTTCAAAATGACAGAAAAAGAAACTCTTTCCTACATAGAAAGCTTAAAGCCTTTAGGCTGTCATCCGGGACTTTCCTGCATTTCCGAACTATGCAGACGTTTAGGTGATCCCCAGGATGATTTAAAATTCATACATATAGCCGGGACAAACGGAAAAGGCAGCATTCTTGCGATGCTTTCGGAAACCCTTACAGCCTGCGGATATAAGACAGGACGCTATATTTCTCCTACCATTTCGGAATACAGGGAGCGTTTCCAGATTAACGGACGTATGATAAGCAAAAAGCTTTTATGCGAATATGTGGAAAAGCTGAAATTCCAATGTGAAGAAATGGTTCAGGCGGGATTTTCCCATCCGACGCCCTTTGAGTTTGAAACAGCGCTGGCCTTTTTCTATTTTAAAGAGAAAAAATGCGATGTAGTGGTGCTGGAAACAGGCTTGGGAGGTACGGAGGATGCCACTAATATCATTAAAACGCCGTTAGTATCGGTTATTTCTTCTATCAGTATGGATCATATGGACTTTCTGGGTTCGTCCCTTTCCCAAATTGCCCGAAATAAGGCGGGAATCATCAAAGAAGGAGTTCCGGTGGTAAGCGGCGTGCAGAAGCAGGAGGCTTTAGAAGAAATAGAACGTGCCTGCCAGGAAAAAAACGCGCGGCTTTTTTTGACAAATACGGATAAAAAAAAGCTTCTTTCGGGAACAGACAAAGGAATCCGTTTTTCTTACAAACATTATAAAAAAATGAAGCTTTCTCTTATGGGAGTATACCAGCTTGAAAATGCGGCTGTAGCTTTGGAGACCATTGATTGTTTAAGGAACAACGGAAATTTTTCACTGCCGGAAGAAAAAATCCGTCTTGCCTTTGAACGGGTTTCGTGGCCGGCAAGGTTTGAAAAAATCGCCGGAAAGCCGGATTTTTACATAGACGGGGCCCATAATGAAGGGGCTGTAGGCGCACTTGTACAAACCATAGAGTTTTATTTTACAAATAGGAAAATAATTTATATAATGGGAGTGTTAAAGGATAAGGAGTATGACAGGATGATTCAGTTATCTTATCCTTATGCTGACAGCATTATTACAGTAAAGACTCCGGATCATGAACGTGCTCTTGAGGCTTATGAGCTGGCAAAGGCCGTGTCGGTCTGCCACAAAAAGGTAACGGCGGCGGATAGTCTGGAGGAAGCGGTGGAAATGGCATATCTCATGGCCGGCAGGGATGGGGTTATCATTGCATTTGGCTCCCTTTCCTACCTGGGAGAGCTGACAGCAATTGTAAAAAAGGGAAAATGGACGAGGAGAGACTCCCATGGTAAATAAAGACAAGATAAAAGAGGCGGTTACCCTTTTACTGGAGGGAATCGGAGAGGATATTCACAGAGAAGGGCTGAAAGATACGCCGGACCGCATAGCCAGAATGTATGAAGAAATTTTTGCGGGTATGGATGAAAAAAGTAAGGCACATCTGTCAAAGACCTTTCGTGCGGGAAATAATGAGATTGTACTGGAGAAGGATATTACATTCTATTCCATGTGCGAGCATCACCTGATGCCCTTTTACGGAAAAGCGCATGTGGCATATATTCCTGACGGCAGGGTAGTGGGCTTGAGCAAGCTTGCCAGAACGGTGGAGGTATATGCCAGAAGGCTGCAGATTCAGGAGCAGATGGGGGCTCAGATAGCAGACGCCCTCATGGAGGAATTAGGTGCGAAAGGCGCTATGGTCATGATTGAGGCGGAACATATGTGCATGACCATGCGGGGGATAAAAAAGCCCGGAAGCAAAACCGTGACCATCGTGACAAGAGGTATATTTGCAGAGGATGAAAAACTGCAAAACAGCTTTTACCATATGCTGCAGGGGACATGAAAAAATAAACGGGACAGAAATCCTGCAGGAGAGAGGGAAAGCATAAAAGAGTCTGAAGCTTTGCAGGAGAACAAAAAAGCGCGTAAGAGTCAAAAGTCCGATAAGAGCTTAGAAAGGCAAAAAGCGGAGGAAGCTATGAAAGAGGTAAGAAATCATGAGTGATTCAGACGGCAAAAGCATGAAAAGAGCCAGAAAGATTTTAGAGCATCCCGTGTACCAGAAATATGCCAAAAAGATTGCGCACCATGAAAAGAGCCGGAAATTCTGCGGTCATGATATGACGCATTTTCTCAATGTGGCGAGAATTGCCATGCTGTTAAATCTGGAGGAAAACGGGGAGCCAATCAGGAAGGATTGGATTTATGGCGCCGCACTGCTTCACGACATCGGCAGGTTTGTCCAGTATGAGGACGGAACAGACCACGCCTTAGCCTCGGCAAAGCTAGCGCCGGGAATATTAAAGGACTGCGGCTATTCGGAGGATGAGATAAAAATCATTTCCGAGGCGATTGCCAACCATCGCAATAAGAACATAAAGGATGGTTCCGATTTAAAAGGGATTTTGTACCGGGCGGATAAAGCCAGCAGACCCTGCTATGGCTGCCAGATGCAGTCGGCATGTAACTGGAAGAAAAAGAAGAAAAATATGAAGCTGGAGATTTAAGGAAAGACATCATGAGAATCGGACAGAAAGAATTTGACACTGCGAATCATACATATGTGATGGGAATTTTAAATGTAACGCCGGATTCCTTTTCCGATGGCGGAAAATGGAACAATATGGATGGGGCGTTATTTCATACGGAGGAAATGATAGAAGCCGGAGCGGATATCATTGATATCGGCGGAGAATCCACAAGACCGGGCTACAGCCTTTTGACAGAAGAAGAGGAGGCGGCGCGGGTCATACCGGTTATTGAAGCAATGAAAAAACGGTTTGACATTCCGCTTTCCCTGGATACCTACAAGTCCTCTGTAGCTCTTTCGGGCATAGAAGCCGGAGCGGATATGATCAATGATATCTGGGGGCTGAAATATGATTCCAATATGGCAGAGGTTATAGCCAGATCGGGACTGCCCTGCTGTCTGATGCATAACAGAAAGGCCGCGGATTACCGCAATTATATGAATGAACTGTTGATGGATATGGAGGAAACCCTGGAAATAGCGGAGAGAGCCGGGATCGGCAGGGAGAAAATCTGTATAGACCCGGGGGTGGGTTTTGGTAAAACCTACGAAAACAATCTGGAAATTATCAATAAACTGGAAATGCTTCATACCTTCGGACTGCCTGTTTTATTGGGAACCTCCCGAAAATCCGTCATAGGGCTGACATTGGATCTGCCGGTGGAAAAACGACTGGAGGGCACCCTTGCCACCACCGTGATGGGAGTTATGAAAGGCGCGGCATTTGTAAGGGTCCATGATGTGAAAGAGAACGTGCGGGCAATCCGCATGACGGAGGCTATTCTGCACAGCTGACAGACAAAGCGGGACTGGAATAAAAAGTGGCCCAAGTCTTTGGCGGTCTGCCAATATATCATACAATGAGCACCATGAAAGGAGCGTACAAAATGGATAAAATTCAGGTAAAGGGCTTAAAGGTATTTGCCCATCACGGCGTATATCCTGAAGAGTCTGCCCAGGGACAGGATTTTTTTGTCAATGTTTGTCTGTATACGGATACAAGACCGGCAGGGAAAGCTGATGACTTGGAGCAGTCGGTGGATTATGGCGAACTGAGTATGTTTGTAGACCGTTATATGAAGAAGCATACCTATAAGCTTTTAGAATCCGTCACGGAAAATCTGGCAAGGGAAATCCTGCTGCGGTATCCTGCGGCAGCTTCCGTAGAGGTTAGCGTGAGCAAACCCTATGCTCCCATACCGCTTCTTTTTGAAGACGTTTCCGTTTCCATAGAGCGCAGTTTTCACGAGGTCTATATCAGCTTTGGCTCCAATGTGGGAGACAGGGAAGAGTATATCAGAAAGGGCTTGGAAACACTGGAAAATGAAAGTGATATTTTTCTTCTGCGGACTTCAAGCATTATTGAAACAGAACCGTACGGCGGCGTGGAAATGGATCCGGTATTAAATGGAGTGGCAAAGATAAAAACCCTTCTGACTCCCTATGAACTGTTAGCAGTATGTAACCGAATAGAGGCGGAAGCCAAAAGGGACCGGGCGGTGCATTGGGGGCCCAGAAGTCTGGATTTGGATATTCTTTTTTATGATAAGAGGATTATGGATGATGAATATCTTACCATTCCCCATATCGATATGAAAAACAGAGCTTTTGTGTTAGAGCCTATGGTGGAAATCGCGCCGGGCTTTGTTCATCCGGTGTATGGAAAAACAATGGTGGATATGTTAAATGAGTTAAAGGGAAAGGTGTAATATGTCTGATAAGAAAAAAATAATTTTAGTATTTTCTCTGGTATTTGTTTTCATTGCGGGGTTCTTTGTTTTTCAGGAAGTAAAGGTGCTTTTGTATAAGAACCCGGAAGGAACTGTCGGAAATACAGGCGGGAATATCAATAACGGCGGACTGTTCTGTCAGGTGGGCGACAAGGTATATTTTGCCAACCAGTATGATAACGGAACTTTGTATGTGATGAATGTGGATGAAACCGACGTCAGGAAGCTTAGCGATGCAAAGCCTATGTATATGAATGCGGATGATAACTATCTTTACTATTTTGTAAATGATGTGTCGGCGCCTTCGGGACTGGGAGGCTTTGCGCTCCAGATGCTGGGAATCTACCGCAGTGATTTAAAGGGAAAAAAGGCAAAATGCTTAGACAGAGCCCTATGCACATCCATGAAATTAATGGACAATACGCTCTATTATGCAAGGTATGACAAGGAAACAAAGACTACCTTATATCAGGTGGATGTCCGCAGGGGAAAAGGAGAAGAGGTTCTTGATTTTGAAATGAATCCCGCCTCCAGTTACGGAAATATGATTTACTACAATGGAGTGGATGGGGACCATTATCTCTACAGCTTTAATACGCTTACAGGCCAGACTCAGATGGTGTATGACGGCAATGTATGGAATCCCGATGCCCAAGGGGACTATATTTATTTTATGAATATTTCAGATGACTATAAGCTGTGCAGGTATGACATGGCAACAGGAGAAGTTCAGACCCTGACCCAGGACAGGATTGATTGTTATCTGGTCTGCGGAAATTACATTTTTTACCAAAAAAATTCCCAAACAGAGCCGGCTCTTAAAGTTATGTATACGGACGGCTCGGACCCCCGCGTGCTTGCGGAAGGCAATTATACATCCATTAACGCTACCTCCAAATTTGTTTATTTTATGGGATTTGGCGAGAATGTACCAATGTATAAGATTTCTTTAGAGAGTGGGGACTTTCAGGTTATGACTTTTGATGCGGCAAGGGATGCGGCGGCAGAAAATGCAAAATAGATTTTGAAAAACGCAAAACGGATTTGGAGCGGAAACGATATGGAAACGAAGAATTTGGATTTACAGAAGCTGCGGGACGAAATTGACAGGATTGACAAACAGATTGTGGATCTTTATGAAAGCAGAATGGAAATTTGCAAAGAGGTTGCAGAATATAAAATAGAGACCGGGAAAAAGGTCTTTGACAGAGTGAGGGAAGAGGAGAAAATCAGAAAAGTCAAAGCCTTAACATCTGATGAGTTCAGCAGCCGTGCCGTTGAAGAATTGTTTGAGCAGATCATGTCTGTAAGCAGAAAGCTTCAATACAAGCTTTTAGCGGAGCATGGCAGTATAGGACGTCTTCCTTTTATGGGAGTTGACACTTTGCAGGAGGGCAAAGTGAGAGTGGTGTTTCAGGGGGCGGAAGGCGCTTATTCCCAGGCGGCCATGGTACAGTATTTCGGAGAGAAAATAGACAGCTTCCATGTGGATACCTTCCGGGATGCCATGAGTGCAATTGAAGAGGGAAGTGCGGATTTTGCGGTACTGCCTATTGAAAATTCCACAGCGGGAATCGTAAGCGATATCTACGACTTGATGGTAGAGTTTGAAAATTACATTGTAGGGGAGCAGATCATTAAAATCGAGCATTGCCTTTTAGGCGTGCCCGGAAGCAGAATAGAAGAGATTCAAACGGTCTATTCCCATCCACAGTCTTTGATGCAGAGCGCAAGGTTTTTGAACCGGTACGGCTGGAAGCAGATCAGTATGCAGAATAATGCCTTTGCGGCAAAAAAGGTAGTGGAGGATCAGGATAGATCCCAGGCGGCAATTGCCAGCTCCTATGCAGGAGAAATATACGGGCTGGAGGTTTTGAAACGGGGTGTGAACCAGTCCGATACCAATTCCACCAGATTTATCATTGTGACCAATCAGAAGGTGTTTTTAAAGGATGCGAAAAAAATCAGCATCTGTTTTGAAATTCCCCATGAAAGCGGTTCCCTGTATCATATGCTTTCTCATTTTATTTATAATAATCTGAATTTATGTAAAATCGAAAGCCGCCCTATCGAGGACAGAAACTGGGAATACCGTTTCTTTGTGGATTTCGAGGGGAACCTGGCTGATGGAGCGGTTAAGAACGCTTTGCGGGGCTTAAGGGACGAGGCAAGGAATATGAAAATCCTGGGAAACTACTAAAAGCGGAAAGAGAAGGCCGGCATAACAAAGAAGGGCAGGACTGGAAAGCCGGCATAGTAAGGAAAGACAGGATGAGAAGGCCGGCATAACAAAGAAAGGCAGGACAAAAAAGCCGGTCAGAAACGACAGGCGGTGTAAGGAAGAAAAACAGAAATAGTTCAGACAGAAAGAGGAAGGTCATATGGCAGTTAAAACATTTGCGGCAATTGATGTAGGCTCTTATGAGCTGTCCATGAAAATATTTGAAATTTCGCCAAAATCCGGCATCCGGGAAATCGATTGTATCAGGCATAGAATTGCGCTGGGAGTGGATTCTTATAACACGGGAAAAATTACCATAGAAAAGCTGGATGAACTTTCAGAGATTTTGCGGGAATTTGACCGGATTATGAAATCCTACAGGGTGGACGATTATAAGGCCTATGGCACAAGCGCCATCAGGGAAACCAGAAATACTATGATCGTGCTTGACCAGATTAAAAACCGGACGGGAATTTCGGTGGAAGCGATCAGTAATTCCGAGCAGCGTTTTTTAGACTATAAGGCGGTTGCTACAAGAGGAAAGGAATTTGACGACTGTATTGAGGGCGGAACGGCGATACTGGATATCGGCGGCGGAAGTATCCAGATTTCCCTTTTTGAAAACGATACTCTGGTAACTACCCAGAATATGCGTCTGGGCGTTATGAGGATGCGGGAGAGGCTGGAGACGTTGTCCCCTAAAACCACACAGTATGAAAGACTGATTGAAGAGGTGGTAAATAACCAGTTTTCCCTGTTTAAAAAATTTTATTTAAAGGACAGGGAAATTCAGAATCTGATCATTATAGACGACTATATTTCTCCGGTATTGCAAAATAAGGAAGTCTGCAAGGACCGGGGCAATATGGATAATCAGAAGTTCATGGAGTTTTATGATAAGATTTTTCATAAAAATCCCGGGGAAATCAGCAGATGGCTGGAAATTTCCGAGGAGCACGCTTCTCTTTTGTTCCATAGCGCAGTTTTGACCAAGCGGATTATGGAGGTGCTGGGAGCGCAGCATATCTGGGCGCCGGGGGTATCCATCTGTGACGGAATTGCTTATGAATATGCCCAGCAGAATAAGCTCCTTTTAGAAGTCCATGATTTTGAACAGGATATTATTGCTTCCACTGCCAATATCAGCAAAAGATATATGTGCAGCAGAAAGCGTAATGAGATTATGGAACATCTTGCCCTTTCCATATTTGATACCATGAAAAAGGTCCACGGTCTTTCAAAAAGGGAACGGCTTCTTTTACAGATTGCGGCCCAGTTAAATGACTGCGGGAAATATATATCCCAGATTGATGTGGGAGAATGCAGCTTCCGTATCATTATGGCGACGGAGATCATCGGCCTGTCCCATGCGGAACGGGAAATTGTCGCCTATGTGGCGAAATACAATCGGGATGAATTTGAGTATTATGAGGCTTTGAGTGAAAAGACTACCTTGAGCAGGGAGACCTATCTGATCATTGCCAAGCTGACGGCAATTTTACGGGTTGCCAACGGCCTGGATCGGAGCCACAAACAGAAGTTTAAAGAAGTGAAAACGGTTTTAAAGAATAATGAATTGATTATCAGCGTGGACACCGCAGAAGACATTACACTGGAAAAAGGCCTTCTTACTACAAGGGCAAAATTCTTTGAAGAGGTTTACAGTGTAAGGACGGTCATTAAGCAGAAGCGTCATGTTTAGGAGGTATGAGTATGTCAGAAGCATTGGATTATTTAAAGCCCGAATATTACGATAACAGGGAATTAAGCTGGCTGAAATTTGATTACCGTATATTGAGTGAGGCACGGGATAAGACAAACCCGCTTTTTGAGCGTTTGAAATTTTTGAGTATTACCGCTTCCAACCTGGATGAATTTTTTATGGTAAGGGTTGCGTCCTTAAAGGATATGGTTCATGCGGGCTACGAAAAAGAAGACATAGCGGGAATGACGCCCAAAAAGCAGCTTCTTGCCATCAACGAGGATACCCATGCGTTAGTAAACCTTCAGTATTCAACCTATAACAGAAGCCTTGTGCCTTTGTTGAAGCAGCAGGGGGTGCAGATGATTGCCCATCATGAAGGCTTAAACAAAAAGCAGGCGGCTTTTGTTGATAAATATTTTGAGGATAATGTGTATCCGGTTCTGACTCCTATGGCGGTGGATTCTTCCAGACCTTTCCCTCTTATCAGGAATAAATCCCTGAATTTAGGCGCTCTTGTCAAGAAAAAGCCGGATAAAAGCGAAAAGACCAAGGGAGAAAAAGGCAAAGAAGAAAAGGGGAAAGACGATAAGAACCGGGAGGTTGAGTTTGCTACGGTTCAGGTGCCGAGCGTTCTGCCCAGAGTGGTGGAAATTCCCGACGATAAAGAGAGAGTTTTCATTTTTTTAGAGGAAATAATAGAAAGGAACATTGAGAAGCTCTTTTTGAATTATGATGTATTATGCATCCATCCCTTCCGTATTATGAGAAATGCGGATTTAAGCATAGGAGAAGATGAGGCGGAAGATTTATTAAAAGAAATCGAGAAACAGCTAAAGAAGAGACAGTGGGGCGAAGCAATCCGTTTAGAGGTGGAAGAAGGGGTTGACAAAGCGCTTTTAAAAATGATTCGGAAAGAATTGAAGATTTCCGAAGAGGATATTTATTATATCAACGGACCTCTGGATTTAACCGTGCTTATGAAGCTTTACGGGGTGGAGGGCTTTGAGCATTTCAAGGAAGAGCCTTATGCCCCCCAGCCGGTGCCGGAGCTTCCCGGGGACTGCGATATTTTTGGGGAAATCAGGAAAAGGGATATTTTATTGCATCATCCCTACCAGACCTTTACGCCGGTTGTGGATTTTATCAAGACGGCGGCAAAAGACCCCCGGGTGCTGGCTATTAAACAGACTCTTTACAGGGTCAGCGGCAATTCTCCCATTATAGCGGCTCTGGCCCAGGCGGCGGAAAATGGCAAGCAGGTTTCTGTTCTGGTAGAGTTAAAGGCCAGATTTGACGAAGAAAACAACATAGTCTGGGCGAAAATGCTGGAAAAAGCCGGCGTTCATGTTATCTACGGTCTGGTGGGTTTAAAAACCCATAGCAAGATTACTCTTGTAGTCCGGAAAGAGGAGGACGGCATCAGGCGGTATGTGCATCTGGGAACCGGTAATTATAATGACGCCACGGCAAAGCTGTATACGGATTTGGGACTTTTAACCTGCAGGGAAGATATCGGCGAGGACGCTACGGCAGTATTTAACATGCTGTCCGGTTATTCGGAGCCAAGGAGCTGGAACAAGCTTTCCTTAGCGCCCCTTTGGCTAAAGGACCGCTTTATCTATATGATAGAAAGGGAAACGAAATTCGCCAAGGCCGGAATGGAGGCCAAGATTGTGGCAAAGATGAATTCCCTCTGCGACAGGGAAGTGATCAGCGCCCTTTATGCGGCAAGCGCTGCAGGAGTAAAGATCGACCTGATCGTCCGGGGTATCTGCTGTTTAAAAACCGGAATTCCCGATGTTTCGGAAAATATTACGGTTCGTTCGATTGTAGGGACATTTTTGGAGCATAGCAGGATTTTCTATTTTGAAAACGGCGGAGACGAAGAGTACTACCTCTCCAGTGCAGACTGGATGCCTCGTAACCTGCGGCGCAGGGTGGAAATCCTGTTTCCGGTGGAACAGCCGGATTTAAAGGAAAGAATCGCCCATATTTTAAGCTGTCTGCAAAAGGATACCCTAAAGGCGCAGATTTTGAAGGCCGACGGTTCTTATGAGAAGGTGGATAAAAGGGGAAAGGAATCCTTCGGGGCCCAGAAATATTTTTGTGAAGAGGCTAAAAATTTAACAAAGGCCATGGAAGGCGATATTTTAAAGGAGCGGGTATTTATCCCGGAGATACATCATGAGTAAAAAAGCAGTAATATTTGATTTGGACGGAACCCTTACGGATACTTTGAAATCCATTTGGAAATCGGCAAACCTGGCGCTTTCGGACGTGGGACTGCCTCCCTTTGAGATAGACCGTTACCGCTATTTTGTGGGAGACGGCGCGGCGGAGCTTGTAAAAAGGGCGTTGGTTGCTAACGGGGATACAGAGCTGGTTCATCTTGATGAAATGGCGGAAAGCTATCGAAAGTATTTTGAAAAATATGTAAATTATGAAGTAAAACCCTACGAAGGCATTCCGGAGTTGCTAAATGCCCTAAAAGAAAAAGGGCTTCTTCTGGCGGTTAATTCCAATAAACCCCAGGAGAGGACCGTCAATGTGGTAGAAAAGAATTTCGGAAAGGGAACCTTTGACATCCTTGTGGGGCAGAGCGATGAGCGGGCAAGGAAGCCTGCTCCCGACGGCGTATTCTATATTATGGAACAGCTGGGACTTGTCAGGGAAGAGGCTATTTACCTGGGAGATACCTGTGTGGATATGAAAACGGGAAAATCCGCAGGAGTTTATACCGTAGGCGCTTTGTGGGGATTTCGGGACAGACAGGAGCTGGAAGAAAATCACGCGGATGCCATTATTGAACATCCTATGGAGCTGTTAAAGTATTTATAAGTTTTGCGGGCAGGGCCCGGGAAGGAAGCCGATTGCTTTCGGGAGAAAATGAAGGAAGCTTTGCCCTGGATTCTGCTACGGCTTTTAGAAAGGCATGATTTCTTGAATTACCGTCCTTTCGACCCTTGATGAGGAGATATTATGGAAAACAGAATAAAATTAATTGCCACAGACGTGGACGGAACTTTAGTAAAGGATTCTTCCAGAGAGGTTTATGATGAGATGATAGAGGTCATCCGCGATTTAAAAGATGCGGGGGTTCACTTTGTCATAGCCAGCGGAAGGCAGTATGGCAGCATTCGTAAAATGTTTGCAGCTACAAAGCGGAAGCTGAGTTATATTGCGGAAAATGGCGCCCATATTATTTTAAACGGGGAAAACTTTTCAGTTACCACAATGGATAGAGGCTATGTGGAAGAGATCATGGCAGATTTAAGAGGCTTATATTCGGAGGGCTGTCATGTGGTGGCGTCTACGGCAAACGGATGTTATCTGGAATCGAAGGATGAGGCTTTTATTCATCTGATTTCGGAAGAATATCGCAACGATGTGACCTTGACGGAGGACATTTTAAAGGCGGATGCGGAAATTATCAAGCTTGCCGTTTACAAAAAGGGAACAATCCGTCCCATAGGCGAGTCTGCGTTGATTCCTAAATGGCAGGACAAAGTAAAAGTGACTATGGCAGGAGAAGAATGGGTTGACTTTATGGATAAAAGTGTGGATAAGGGAAATGCTTTAAAGAAAATCCAGGAAACCCTTCAGATCAGCAGAGAAGAAACCATGGTCTTCGGGGACAATAACAATGATTTGGGAATGATTTTATCGGCAAAGGAAAGCTATGCCGTAGAAAATGCGGTGGAAGAATTGAAGGCCGCTGCAAAGCATAGCTGCCCGGATTATACAAAAAAGGGAGTCTGTCAGGTGTTAAGGCAATTATTGGCAGAGGAGAAAAGCCGGGAATAATTTGCATTTCCGGGAGCAACACTCTAAAGAGTGAAGCCGGATGGGTAAACGTGATTGTGGAGGGGATTTTGATCCTGGATGAATTATGCAGCAATAAAATTGTAGAAAGAACGATATGGAAGAAAGGATGTTTCGTGTCGGAAGAATTGGAAAGGAGGTAAGAAGGATGCCCGATTTTGATGATGAAGTAGTAAAATGCTTTTTGGAAAAGCAGCTTAAGCTTTTTCCGGAGCCGGTAGCGGAAACTATGGAAGAGGCTCAGAATTTTCTGGAGGAATGCATGGCGGTTGTGGTAAATTCTCCCAAAGAGGTATGGGAATATTTCGATGAAGAAGGCGTCGATGTGGAAGGAATGGACGAGGAAGAGATTCTGGATGCGGATGAGGTCTTTGAGGTGGGGGATGGAAGGTATCTGATTGTGGAAGGATGAGATTTAAAGGGGGATTGGCGGGATATAACGTGCTTAGGGGGGACGGACTCCGGCTTAGAAGGGGCTTAGCTTTCAGATGCTTTCTGCAAAAGAATATATTTATTTCAGGAACGCGCTTGCGCTCCGGCAAAAGCGTAGCGGCACATAAGATTGCAAAGAACGCAATCTAAATGCCGACGCTTTTGCAGGGTTCCTTCAATTAAATATATTTTTTGCAGAAAGCATCTGAAAGCTAAGCCCCTTTTAAGCCGGAGTTCGTCCCCCTAAGCACGTTATCCTGCCAATTTCTAAGAATTAGGCTTGTGTAAGGAGGGGGTAGGGGAATGGATTTATTTATATGGGTATGAGTGCCCTGATATGGAGTGGTGTGAGAGCAGGTAATGTTGCTCAATCCTTTATTTTATCAAAGATTTCCATAAATCCGTTGTGGTTATTGTCCGATTTTGTTACATAATCCGCAACAGCCTTTGCATCCTCCGTTCCGTTGCACATGCAGACGCCGTATCCCGCGGCCTGTAGCATGGAAATGTCATTTGCCGCATCTCCCGCAGCGATGGAATTCTTTATATCTATGCCAAGATGTCCGCATAAAAACCGGATCGCATTTCCTTTGGAGGCTTCTTTCATACAGCATTCCAAATAAACGGAAGAGGAGTAGAAGGTGTGCAGCTTGTCCCCCGTTCGGGATTCTAATGTATTGCGGAAGGCTTCCAGCTTGTCTTTGCCGTCTAACTGAATGAGGATCAGCTTAAAAGGTTCTTTGTCCAAAGCGGAAATAATGTCGTCCGTGATAATGGCGGGCATATGAATATGTTCCCGGTAGTAAGCCAGTTCTTCGTTGTCCTTTGGAGAAATGATACTGTTGTCAGTATAGGTGTGGGCGTGAACATCACATTCATTAGAAAGCTGTAGTACTTTTTTAACGTAATTATACGGAACACGCTGTTCCCATATGGATTTTTCCTGTTCACAGTCGTAAACAAGAGCGCCGTTATAGGCAATCACAAAGGTGCCGGGGAAGTTCAAGCCAAGCTTTTCTCTTGTTTCCAGGATGCTGGCTAAAGGCCGGCCGCTGGATAAAACGAAGCGCCCGCCCTGGGCGGTAAAATTATCAATGGCTTCATAAATCCGGGGAGAAAGATTCTTCCTGTCATCAAGCAGTGTGCCGTCCATATCGGAAAAAATAATCCTGTTTTTGTATCTGCCGTTTTTTCTCCGGTATTCTTTTATGTTCTCCAGAATATCATAAGGAATGCAAAGCTTGCCGTATCCGCATCCTAAATCCAGGCTGGGCTTGGTAGTGCCGTGAAAATCCGAACCGCCGGAAATCAATAAGTCATATTTATCCGCCAGCGCCCTCATCTGACGTTCCTCTGAAGAGGTGTAGGTGGAATAGATGGCTTCTATACCCGCAAGTCCGACACCCTTTAACTGTGCCACCAGCTTATCAAGCCTTTCATCGCTTAAATGATATAAAACCGGATGAGCCAGTATGGGCACGCCCCTGGCCCTTAAAATCAATTCAACAGCCTGCATGGGAGTTACTTTTTCCCGGGGCAGGAAACAGGGAGCGTGGTCCCCGATATAGCGGTCAAAGGCTTCGCTCATGCTTTTGACAAAGCCTTTTTCCCACATATATTTGGCATAATGAGCTCTGGTCAGCACAGAACCGGGAAAATATTCACGCATTTCCTCATAGGTAACGGGAACGCCGTGTTCTGTAAGCTTTTCACACATTTTCCGGTTGCGCAGGTCTCTGGAATCCTGAAAATCCTTCAGGTATTTTTTAAATTCCTTTCCGCTGTAATCAATATAAAGTCCCAGAATATGAATATCCTTTCCTTCATATTCCGTGGAAAATTCAATGGCGGGAATAACTTCTATGCCGGTTCCTTTCGCTGCCTGAACGGCGGCCTCGATTCCTTCCGTGGTATCGTGATCGCTTAAGGCAAAAGCAGAAAGCCCTTTCTCGATGGCATAGGAAACCAGCTCCTCCGGCGAAAAGCTTCCGTCTGATTTATTGGAATGTACATGTAAATCAACTGTTTTCATATAACACACCTCTATTTGCTGCGTTTATCATGAATATCTGTATCATGAATGGTTTTATCATGGTATCCGGTATCATAATGGTTCATTTCTTTGTGAATACTGTCCGGCATCTTTTATGAATACTGTCCGGTTTAAGCGCTGATTCGCATTTTGGCGGCCGGCTTAATTATTATCGTCTTCCGTATTAGCAGTATAGACGGTTCTCTTTCTTGCCATTTCATCGCTTTCCAGATACTCGTCATAGGTGGTGATCTTATCGATTAAGGTGCCGCCGGGCAGAAGCTCCATGATTCGGTTGGCGGTAGTCTGCACAAACTGGTGGTCATGGCAGGCAAACAGCACAACGCCGCCGAATTTGATCAATCCGTTATTTAAAGCGGTAATGGATTCCATGTCCAAATGGTTGGTAGGCTCATCCAGTACAAGGCAGTTAGCTCCGCTGATCATCATTTTGGAAAGGAGACAGCGGACCTTCTCGCCACCGGATAGGATCCGTACCTTTTTAACGCCGTCCTCTCCGGCAAAAAGCATACGTCCCAGGAATCCTCTTACATAAGTAATGTCGTCCACGGGAGAGTAGCCCATAAGCCAGTCCGCAATGGTTAAATCGTTGTCAAATTCCTCGGTGGAATCCTTGGGGAAATAAGCCTGGGAGGTGGTAACGCCCCATTTAAAGGAGCCTTCATCCGGCTCAAGCTCTCCCATAAGGATTTTGAAAAGAGTTGTTTTGGCTAATTCGTTGCCGCCTACAAACGCTACCTTGTCGTCATGGTTTAAAATGAAGGATACATGGTCCAATACCTTTTCTCCGTTAATGGTTTTGGTAATGTTCTCCACGCTTAAAACCTCGTTGCCGATTTCCCTGTCGGGACGGAAATCGATATAGGGATATTTCCTGCTGGAAGGTCTGATATCATCCAACTCGATTTTTTCCAAAGCTCTTTTACGGGAAGTCGCCTGCTTGGATTTGGAGGCGTTGGCGGAGAAACGGGAAATAAATTCCTGCAGCTCTTTGATTTTTTCTTCCTTTTTCTTGTTGGCTTCCTTCATCTGCTTGATCAAAAGCTGGCTGGACTCGTACCAGAAGTCGTAGTTGCCTGCATATAACTGAATTTTGCCGTAATCAATATCCGCAATATGGGTGCAGACCTTATTTAAGAAATAACGGTCATGGGATACTACGATAACCGTATTTTCAAAATCGATGAGAAAATCCTCCAGCCATGAAATGGCGTCTAAATCCAAATGGTTGGTAGGCTCATCCAAAAGCAGAATATCGGGACTGCCAAAAAGGGCTTTGGCAAGGAGCACCTTAACCTTTTCACTGCCGTTTAAGTCGCTCATAACGGAGTAGTGAAGTCCCGTATCGATGCCGAGACCGTTTAACAATACGGCTGCATTGGTCTCCGCATCCCAGCCGTCCATCTCTGCGAATTCCGCTTCCAGTTCGCTGGCGCGGATGCCGTCTTCATCCGTAAAATCTTCCTTGGCGTAGATGGCGTCCTTTTCCTTCATGATCTCATACAATCTGGCGTTTCCCATAATGACAACATCCATGACCGGATAGGAGTCATATTTGAAATGATCCTGCTCCAAAACGGAAAGTCTCTGTCCCGATGTGATGATAATGTCTCCGTTGGTGGTTTCCAATTGTCCTGAAAGTATTTTTAAGAAAGTGGATTTGCCGGCGCCGTTGGCACCGATCAGTCCATAACAGTTTCCTTCCGTAAATTTAATGTTTACTTCTTCAAATAAGGCTTTCTTACCTACCCGGTAAGTTACGTTGCTTGCTTGTATCATTGCCCGTTCCTCCTGAAAATTTGGGTTTTACAGTCACTCTTTCTATTTTACAGAAATTAGTAAAAATTGCAAGAAAAACCCGGGCCTTTATGCAATGACCCGGTTTTTTCCTTCGTTTTTGCCCTTATACAGGTTTTTATCGGCGACGGATATAAGCTTTGTCATGGCATATCCCGATTGATATTCCGCCATGCCAAAGGTCATGGTAACGCCGATCAGCGCATCGCCGGCCTTCGTTCTGGATTTGGAAATGGCTTTTCGGATATTTTCGGCAATGGGTGCGGCGGTCTGTACGCTGCCGTGGATGAGAATCAGTATTTCTTCGCCACCCCAGCGGCATACCTTTGCATCCTCCGGTATATTGGAACAGATGATATCCGCTACGTTGACCAGTATGTCGTCGCCTACATTATGTCCGTAAGTGTCATTTACCATTTTGAAATCATCGATATCGCCTATGACAACTGAAAAAATTTCCCCTTTGCTTTTAAAATGCTCTACCGCTTCCTTTAAATGAACGTCTATGCTGCGCCGGTTCAAGAGTCCGGTCAAAGGATCTTTGCTGGAAACATCCGATAAAATACGATTTTGGGATTCTAAGCGCATCTCGTTTCTCCGGATTTCGATAGTGAATAAAACGGAGAAAAATATCAGCATGAAAAAAGCGAGAGCGGAATTCAAATTGTAAGCAATGGTCAGATTCTTGTCATAAACGCGCCAGGTATAAATGGGGTCTATGTATACGCTTAAAATTCTGGTCAGGATAAATACGCACATGGCAATAAAGGTAAATACAAAAGGCTTTGCCGCATTGCGTCCGAACTGTGTGGTGGAATAGGAGAGATAAAATGCCACAGGAATCAGTGCCAGAATGTAGATCATATAGCCCCATTCCCATCCCGCTAAAAGCGTAGCAAGGGGAGAGTGGATTAAAATCTCCACAAAGCAGCACAGATAGGCGGTATAAAACTTCCCCTTTTTAGGCAGAATGGTACCGATGATCAGATAAAAAATAACGGATAAAAAATTGTAAACATATAAAATTGTATAGTGCAAAGAATAAAATCTGACGGTAATGGCAATGTGAACAAATGCTAGTGCATAGCAGATAAAGCGGTATTTGTTCACATCCGGAAGAATTCGCTTTCCGGTCAGCACATCCGTCAGATTCTTAATAAAGCGCTTACATATATTCATAAAGAATCCCCTTATATTTTGGTGTGAACCATTATATGGAAATATCGATATTGGCTCCGATGTGAGGATTTACGGATAACTCCATAGAATGATCCATCATGGAAGTAAGATTTGAACCCAGATCAGTGGCTAAGTCCAAAGTTTTGTCCAACATGGCGATTCCTACGCTGTTCATTAAATCGGTCTGTGCCATTGACATGGATAAAGCCGCAATATCCATCTTTCATCCCTCCTTAAAATTTATTTTGTATAAAACTTTATAATTAGTTACATTTTAGCACATTCAGATAAAAATACAACTGGTTTATCAGATATTTGCTCATATTTTTTCGGAGTCCCGGAGGTGGTTTTGCTGGACAAAAAGAATAAAAAAAGCTATAATATTTTTAATTTATTGCCTGCATAAAGGTGGCGTTTATAAAAGAGAGGGATCGGATATGGCATTTGGACTTGTACCGTTGGAAAAACGACTGAAAGACAATATTCGCAATTACAGCCTTGACCAGATTTATGAAATCGGGCAGCTGTCCCGGTTTTTAGAAGGCATCAATAAAGTGACGGGCATTAGCCTTTTGCTGACTGACAGGCATGGAGAGAAAGCGGTCAGTGCAGGCAATTTCGTAGGCTTTAAGCCGGATACGGTAAATGCCCCCGGCAAAAAGATACGGGTGGCGGGCAGAACGATTGCACACCTTTATACAAAGGAAGAGGAAAACGGCGATAGGGTAAAGGAAAGCTTGGTGGAGGCTGTGGTAGCGCAGCTGACGGAGCAGGCCGCGAAATCCTATGAGGCCGCCGAGCTGTCCTTATATGTAGACGATTTGGAGAAAAAACTGGAAAAGGAGCAGTATCGGGTAAAGCACGGGGAAAAAGAAGACGCTTTGACCGGTGTGCTCAACAGTACTTATTTTGACAATAAAATGCAGATTATTGACCGTTCCCAGGCAGTGCCGGTGGCGGTTATCTGTGCCAATATCAATGACTGGAAATATGTCAACGACAATTTCGGGGATGAAGAGAGCGACCGTTTGATTCAGGTGGTTGCGGGATTTTTAAAGCAAGAGGCAAAGGCGGAGTATATTATCGGCAGGTGCGGCGGAGATTTCTTTAATGTTTTGATTCCCATGGCGGAGGATGGAGAAGCGGAAGACTATTGCAAGAGGGTACAGCAGAAGTGTCTTGAGTTTGAAGATGCACATTTAGCCCCCAGCGTAGCCTGCGGATCTGTAATCAAGTATAATGTGGAGCAGGCGCTTGCGGATTTGGTTTCCGATGCCGAATACGAGATGTTCGATAACAAATTCGAGATAAAGAATGCCCCCGGATACAGGGAGCGGTTGGAAAAACGATGAAAAGAAAAGCAGTATTTTTTGATATAGACGGAACATTATATGAACAGGGAAAGCCTGTGGAAGAGTCTGCCATAGAAGCAATCCGGGAAATCCGGAGAAAAGGGCATCTGGCCTTTATCTGTACAGGCAGAAGCCGGGTCATGGTTCCAAAGGAACCGGTTCTATCCATAGGCTTCGACGGAGTGGTGGCATCCTGCGGCACTTATGGGGAATATGATAAGGAGACGTTGTTCCATTATCCCCTGTCCAAGGAACAGTATATCAAAATGATCACGACCTTCCGAAAATATAATGCCATGTATATATTAGAGGGAACGGAATATATTTATTATGATGAGGAAATGGTAAACGATTTTGAAAATGACTGGTATCTCAGGCATATAAATACCATGCTTCCTCATAATTTTTTGCCCGTGCAGAAGGTTTCTGACATCAACGCCTGCAAGGCAAGCATTCATGCCAGAAATGTGGAGCCGGAGGAAATATACAGGAGCCTCGGAGAAGATTTTGAGGTGCTAGAGCATGTTTTCGGCGTGGCGGAATTTGTGCCCAAAGGGTTTTCCAAGGCGAAGGGAATCGAGCTGATGTGTGAAAAGCTGGGAATCGGTCTGGAGGATACCATAGCGGTGGGAGACAGCATAAACGATGTGGATATGCTCAAATTCGCCAAAATCGGCGTTTGCATGGGAAACGGAAGCGTCCCGGCAAAGGAATGTGCGGACTATATTACCACAGGAATCCATGAGGATGGTATTTATCACGCCATGGAACATTTCGGACTGTTATAGGTTCTGAAAAGGTCTAATTATAAAATAAGTATTAAATGTGCCTGATTTGGGGGCCTATAAGAAAAAGTGAGAACGCGTGAGAAAAACATATGAAAAAGAGAGGAAAAGGAAGCAATATCGGTTTAGATGGGTTTGCAACACCTTTCATTAATTACTAATATATGGGTTGTAGTTAGCACTCAAAGGAAGTGAGTGCTAATAAAAAGAAAAAATTTAAATGACATATAAGGAGGCTTTTAATTATGAAATTAGCACCACTTGGCGACAGAGTCGTATTAAAACCGTTAGTTGCAGAAGAGACAACCAAATCCGGCATCGTCCTTCCGGGAACTGAAAAAGAGAAACCCCAGCAGGCTGAGGTTGTGGCGGTAGGTCCGGGAACCGAAAAGGTTAAGATGGAAGTAAAGGAAGGGGATAAAGTTATTTATTCCAAATATGCGGGAACAGAGGTTAAAGCCGATGATGAAAACTTTATTATCGTAAGCCAGTCGGATGTTCTTGCGGTTATCCAGTAAGCGGAAAAAGTCAGAAAAAATATTGTGGAAATATTAGGAGGTCATAAAAATGGCAAAAGAGATTAGATATGGCGCAGAGGCGCGTGCAGCATTGGAATCCGGCGTAAACCAGTTAGCCGATACCGTAAGAGTAACCTTAGGACCGAAAGGAAGAAATGTAGTTTTGGATAAATCCTTCGGCGCACCGTTGATTACCAACGACGGCGTTACCATCGCAAAGGAAATCGAGTTAGAGGACGCTTTTGAAAACATGGGAGCACAGCTTGTAAAAGAGGTTGCAACCAAAACAAACGATGTAGCAGGAGACGGTACTACCACCGCAACTGTTTTGGCACAGGCTATGGTAAACGCAGGCATTAAGAACCTGGCGGCAGGCGCGAACCCTATCATTTTAAGAAAGGGCATGAAAAAAGCCACTGACTGCGCAGTGGAAGCTATTGCAAAAATGAGTTCAAAGGTAAAGGGCAAAGAGCATATCGCTAAAGTTGCGGCAGTTTCTTCAGGAGATGAGGAAGTAGGTAATCTGGTAGCTGACGCAATGGAAAAAGTTTCCGGCGACGGCGTTATTACCATTGAGGAAAGCAAGACCATGCAGACAGAGCTTGACCTGGTAGAAGGTATGCAGTTTGACAGAGGTTACATTTCCGCATATATGGCAACAGATATGGAGAAGATGGAAGCAGTTCTGGATAATCCTTATATTTTAATTACAGATAAGAAAATCAGCAATATTCAGGAAATCCTGCCTCTGTTAGAGCAGATCGTACAGTCGGGAGCAAAGCTTTTGATCATTGCGGAGGATGTTGAGGGCGAAGCGCTTACTACTTTGATCGTCAATAAACTGCGTGGAACCTTCAACGTAGTTGCGGTTAAGGCGCCGGGCTATGGCGACAGAAGAAAGGCAATGCTTGAGGATATTGCGATCCTGACAGGCGGACAGGTAATTTCTTCCGAGCTTGGCATGGATCTGAAGGAAACCGCCATGGATCAGCTGGGCCGTGCAAAATCGGTTAAGATTCAGAAGGAAAATACGGTTATTGTTGACGGAGAGGGTGAAAAATCCGCTATTGATGCAAGAATCGCAAGCATCAAACAGCAGATTGACGAGACGACGTCCGACTTTGACAGAGAAAAATTACAGGAAAGACTTGCCAAACTGGCAGGCGGCGTAGCAGTTATCCGCGTAGGTGCGGCTACCGAAACAGAAATGAAAGAAGCAAAGCTTCGTTTGGAGGATGCTCTGGCAGCTACAAGAGCGGCAGTGGAAGAAGGCATCATTGCAGGCGGCGGTTCTGCATATATCCATGCGGCAAAGGAGGTAGAAAAGCTGTCTGAAAAGCTGGAAGGCGATGAAAAGACCGGAGCACAGATTATTCTGAAGGCTTTGGAGGCTCCTTTATATCATATTGTATCCAATGCAGGACTGGAAGGAAGCGTTATCATTAATAAGGTTCGCGAATCCAAGCCTGGCGTCGGCTTTGATGCGCTGAAGGAGGAGTATACCGATATGGTGGAAAGCGGTATCTTAGATCCGGCAAAGGTTACAAGAAGCGCGCTGCAGAACGCTACCAGTGTGGCGTCCACATTGCTGACGACAGAGTCGGTTGTGGCAACGATCAAGGAGAATATTCCTCCTATGCCGGCAGCACCGGGAATGGACGGAATGATGTAGGAAATAAGTACCTGCCAATAGAGAACAATAGAGAATAATAGAGAATAATAGAGAAGAGGATTTGGCTCGAACCCATTATGGCTTCGGTGGCAAATCCTCTTTTTTAACTGGATATTATGGCAACACTTTTTTAGAGTAAAATAGGAAAGAAATCGCATTCCATTTGTGCAGAATCACGAAAAACGGCTTTTTCACATTGAAAATTTGTGAAAAAAGTAGTAAAATATATTTATCATGGATAGTTACACCCATGTTTTAAAAATATAAGCTGCGAAATGGATCTCGGAATATGAAAAGGAATGCAAGGGAAGGTAGAAAAACGAACAGAGGATTTGACAAGGCGCTGCTTTGTGCCGGATGTGTTTTTCTTGTTGTTTTTCTGGCGGCGGGTTACTTTTTGTTACAATATTACGGGGACTATCGTGAGCAAAAGGAAATGGATGATACAGTTGCCGGATTGAGACAGGTGCCAAAAGAGAGTGGCCAGGACGGTGTTCGCACCGTGGAGTGGCAGGAGGTTTATGAGAGGAATGCCATGAGGTTAAGAGAGATGAATCCCGATTACATAGCATGGCTTACGGTTCCCGATACGGAAATTTATTATCCTGTGGTAAAGAGAGATAATTCTTATTATCTGTATCATGATTTTATGCAGCAGTCCAACAGCCACGGCGCTATTTTTATGGATGAGAGCTGCAGCCGGGATGACGGGGTTATTCTTTTACATGGACATCATATGAAGGATGGTACCATGTTTGGAGGACTCAAAAAATATAAAAGGGAAAAATTCAGACAGGAACATGAAATAATATATCTGGATTGGGGAAACGGGGATGAACCATACAGGGTATTTGCTGCGGCGTTAATTGATTTGACGGATGAGGAATACTTTCATTACAATGAGCTTCCCGGTGCAGATGGGGATACGCAGGAATACTTGAGGGAATTGAAACGCAATTCTTTCTGGTATGATGATTCTACGGAAATTGACGGACAGGTTGTGCTGCTTTCCACTTGTGAATACGGAACCGCACAGCAGCGTCTGGTTATCGGGGCCGTTGCAAAGCCCGGCAGGTAAAACCTGCAAAGGCAGGCCAACGGGGAACTTAAGCGATGTGACGGAATCGTTTCACGCGGGAGTTAATGGCAGAAAATCATAGCATTGGGGAGGAATGTTCTTATGAAGAAAAAACTGTTAAACAGAGGAAAAAGAAGGGTTCTAAAGAGAATCTTTTCAGCCATGTTAGTTATGGTGCTGATGTCGACAGGGATGTTTACAGACGTTAATGCAGGAAGGAGAGGCGTTGGTTTTACGGGAGTATCGGACAACAGCCTTTTACCGGCAACCCCTGCGCAGGATGATGCATCGTTGTATTTTGAGCCGATAAATGGAGACAATGCGTTGCCTGCGTCCGGCAGGGCGTTGAGATATCTGGCAGAGAGCAGAGGGACAGATATTTTTGATAATACGACCATTACTTTGAATAAGCTGACTTTGAAGGCAAGCTATCAGGATGACAGCGGTAAGAGCCATACGGTGGAGCTGACCCAGAACGGGAATTTTGAACTTCCCTACAATGCGGATATCAATATGAGGCTGGACTTTATGCTGGGTATTCCATCCGCTGTTGAGCCGGGGCGTCCTTACACCTACAAGCTACCTGAGGGAATCAGGGTGGATGTGGAGGCAACCCACGACCTGGCCGATAACGACGGCAAGTCAATCGGTACTGTTCATATTTCAAGGGATGGTACGCTGACTTTTATCTTTGAAAAACTAGACGATAATCCTACCAATAGAAATATTCCCTTTTACGTACAGTTTGAAGGGGGATTAAGTGAAGAAAACCAGGAAGCGGGCAAGCATATAGACGTCAAATTTCCCACTGCTTCCGGAGATTTTGATTTTTCCATTGATACTACAGGTAAAACAGGGGTTGAGGAAAAACCAGAGGCGGGTCCCGTTATTATGGAAAAGTCCGGCAGCCGTGTGATCAGTGAGAACGGAAGAAACTATATTGAGTGGACGGTATCCCTTGGGGCAAACGGAAGAGACTATATTACGGGAACCATTCACGACAATTTACCGGCAGGACTTACCTATGCGGCTATTCCCGGTTATCCAAAGGTAAGCGGACTTTCATGGGGGAATGGCGGCTATGTGGAAACCAACGCCAAGGATGGGGATACATCCATTGATATCAATGTGATTGACTGTAAGCCGGACTGGCGCGCCAACGTTACTTTCTGTACTTATTATGACGAAGCCGCATTTGGAAATATTAATGCCGGCACCAGTCAGATTATTAACAATAAGGCTTTTTTTGAACCGGAGGACAAAACAGAATGGTCAGAGGACGACGGAGAGGTAACCATCAGACCGGATGTGCTCAGTAAAAGCGGTTCCAAAGTGGACGCCAACGGAAATATTAACTGGACTGTAGTTATTAATAAAGAAAAATTAAACCTGAAAAATGTTACTTACCCTGAATTATTCATGAGCATATAAAAATGCTTGATACTACAAAACCTTGAACCAGTTTCCTTGAAATCAATCGAGTTATCCACAAAAATGGATAGACTTTCCCCTTGGAATCCGATAGAGTTATTTT
>Ga0209064_1001492_pt1 | contig 35064 bp, 31 predicted proteins | sample Inofromicrocosms_FD_187498 | JGI IMG/M metagenome (GOLD analysis project Ga0209064, IMG submission 187498) | Mouse cecum microbial communities from Vienna, Austria - Inoculum for glucosamine and mucus D2O microcosms (SPAdes) (version 2) | ecosystem: Host-associated > Mammals > Digestive system >... | reverse complement strand
GATTTTCGATTGTAAATATCGTCCTGCCAGGTAACTTATGAAAAACCAAAGGGGAAGTATGCCCTTTTTTAAGGATTTCCAGTATTCTTGACTGCCATTTGAAACCAAAATCAGTCATCATTCATTAAAACACTGTCTTGAAGGACTATTTATTAAGAACAAGCCAATCCGATTTGGGATTGGCCTCATAAAACAACCAGTTTCACGGATTCAGGAAGTATTTAACAGTCCATAGTCCGGGTGATAAACCTTCATCCACATCTGGGCAATAATGGTGGAGGAGATAATCACTGGGATGAAAAATATGGTCCGATACACATTTTCCCCCTTTACCCCCTTTGCCAGAATTAAGGCCAAGAGCATGGAAAAAGGCAGCTGGAGGAAAACGGAGGCAAAAGCTAACAACAGAGAATTTCCTACCGCTTTATAAAAAAGCCCATCCTTAAATATTTCCATGTAATTTTTCAGCCCTATAAATTCCGGCCTGGTAATCCCATTCCATTTTAAGAAACTATAGCTGAAAGACTGGAAGATTGGAACAATGGCAATCGCAGCAAACCACACGAGCCCGGGCAGTACAAAAAATGCAATTGCTTTTTTATTCCGTAGCGCTTTTTCCATAATTTTTCGCAACTCCTTCCATACTAATCCCCATTTCTGCGCTGCTTTTGCGCATAAACGACTTTGTGGCAAGCAACGCGCAGACACAAATCGCCGTGTGAAAAATCTATTTTTCACACTAACTTCCTTATTCTTCCGTTGTTTCCTCTGTATTCGCAGCCTCTGACAATGCTTTTTCATTAGCTTCCTGCATCTTCTGGGCAAATTCTTCCGGTGTTATCGTGCCGCCTACCAATTCCTGCAGCAGGTTATAGTGTGCGTCAATAGCCGTTCCCTGCAGGAAAGTATCCCATGCCAGCACATAGCCGGTTGCTGAATCCGTCAATTTATTAATTTCAACCAATACCGGATTTACTTCCGAATCGTCAATCTCGCTCTTCCATGCGGTCACACCGTCTCCCAGCTTATATCCTTCGTTGGACTGGTACTCTGTCAGCGCAATGGCAAATGCTACCGCTTCGTCCGGATGCTCTGTTTTGGAATTTACCATATAGCAGTCGATAGCCCCGCCGGAAAACTGGGTCGCATCCCCCACTCCTCCATCCACCGCGGGCATGGGCACCACATCAATTTTACCCTGAACCAGATTTTCCGGATTCTCACAGTCAGCCGCTGTCCAGCTTCCGCTATAATACATAGGAACCTTCCCCATGAAAAATTCCATCTGGGCTTCATCCGCGCTCAGCGCCATTACCCCTTCCGAAAAGGCCCCTGCATCCACCAGTTCCATCATAAGCTGTGCACTCTTCACAATGGCATCCGTATTCAGGCTTACCCCGCCTACCAACGCTTTGTTGCAGTAATCCGCTCCCCCTGTCCTCACTGCCAATGCATTCTGGTACATGCCAATATGCCATCCATCCTTGCCTCCCATGGCCATGGGAGTGATTCCGCTGTCATGGAACACTTTCACGCAGTTTAACAATTCATCCCAAGTGGTGGGATAGCTGAGATTTGCCTGCTCAAACAATTCCCTGTTGCAATACAGCACGCCGGCCCATTTCTTAATCGGCAATCCGTATATTTCATCCCCATAAGTAAAATATTCCAATACGCCGCTCTGCATACGGTCATAGGTTTTGTCCGCCTCCAGATAACTGCTTAAAGGAAGCGCTGCCCCTGCATCTACGATCGACTGGGAATAGCCCCCGCCATAGGACAAAAATATTTGAATCCGTCGATATCATAGCCCCTCTGCGCTGCCATCCGTTCCGCCAATAGCTGGAAGGGAAGTGTGGCACATATATGGCTAAGCGCTTCATCCCCTTCCCAGACATATGGAAAATTCCGGTATCCTTTTATCCGGTTTTCCTGGCAGTTCGTTACCAGCACCACATCCCCATGGCACACCTTTGTGAGGAAATCGGCATGCATCAAAAGGGCATCTATTTTTTCTTTCCCATATCCGATTAGCACAATGGGAATTCCCTCTTCAATAACTTCCACCGGCCCGTGGCGGAACTCCGCCAGGGAAAGCCCTTCCGCATGCAGCCATACTTTTTCTTTCAGCATCAGGCTGGCCTGGAGGGCTGTGGGCGCATGGGCACCCAAACCAGTCAGGTAAATGGCCTTCCTGTCAGAAAGGAAATCCGCCAGTTCCTGTTTGTACCCATCTGCTGCCTGCAAAGTCGCTTCCATCACCTCCGGCAGCTTCTCCAACTGTCTCATCGCCCCTTCATGGCCGATGGCCGCCACCATATAAAGCGCCATCACCGATGCTGTCTGTGTCTTTGTAGCTGTTCCCAATTCTTCTCCGGCCATAAGGGGCAGGCAGCAGCGGGCATTTTTTCCAAGAAATGAATCTTCATTATTGGTAATTCCCCAGAATGGGATACCCTTCTCCAGAAGCCCATTTACAATGACCTTTGTTTCATAGCTTTCCCCGGATTGGGAGACCACTGCTGCCATGCATCTCCTGTCTAATATTTCTTTATAATATTCCGCTTCGAATGCAGCTACCGCCGCCCCGTGGACGCCCCTATACTTTAAAAATGCAAATTTAGCCTGCATGCAGGCGCTCAATGATGCCCCCGTTCCGAACAGGAAAATATCCTTTCCTTCCGCCGGCCTTTGTTCCAGCCGTAAAGGCAGCTCATTCCATAACTTACGGATTACATCCGGCTGTTCATGAATTTCTTCCCATAGCCTTGCCATTTCTCCATCCATACCTCCTGCTTTTCTCAAAATAGCATCTTTATCCCCATTTCTGCATTGCTGTTGCTCTTATCCCTTCCCTGCTTCTCCATCTGTTCTCAAATTACTTTTGTATGCGCTATACTCTCTTTAACCGAAAGCTGCTGCTGTATTTTTCCAGATTCCGGAATACGATTCCGCTTTTCTTCCCGGATTGCTCAATGGCCATCAAATATGCCCCTACAATAGGTTCATATACTGCATCTACGATTTTAGCCAAAGGTGCTTCCCTTTTCAGTTCATCTTCCACCCCCTGCCGCAGTTCCGGCTCCTTGCATTTAAAAATACTGCCCGAAAGCACTACCTCCGCCTCATAGCCCAGCATATCCATTCTTTTCATGGCTGCGATGACATACCTTCCAAACTGCTTCCCGAACCTATACCATATGTTCTTTGATACCTTATCTCCCATATGGGCGGCTTCCTCCAAAACGATGGGCAGGGAAAGATAATCCTCCAGGCTGATTTTTTCCGTTACTTTCTTAAAAAGCAGTCCATCCACATCTTTGCAGTCAAATTTTTTGAGCAGCATTTCCGTCAGCATCGTTTTTTCTTCCATTCCTACATAGGAATCCGTCACTGCCTTAATACATGCCTTTCCCAGGGCCGAGCCGCCCTGATATTCCTCTTCGATGTAAAACCCGTATACAAACTCCTTCCCATTCCTGTTCCTTGCCGCACAGTTTAGGCCGGAGCCGGCACACAGCACAGCCCCATATGGACGGCTGCTCCCGGCACGCATGGCAATGATACAATCATTTACCACCGCAATATTGCGAATATGCGTCAGCTGTTCCAGTTCTTCCCTCAAAAGTTCTTCCTCGAACTCCCAGTCCATGCCCGTCATCCCGGCGGCCAGCGTATCAATTTCTGTCAGTTCCAGCCCCGCCTGTTTCAGCGCTTCGTTTACCGCCTCCTTCACTGCTTTCATAGCATATTTCATTCCTGTATTGGAATGACATGCCCCATAGCTTTTTCCAAAACCCAGCACATTGCCTCCGTCATCCCCCACGATGGCATAAGTTTTACTGGAGCCTTGGTCAATTCCCATCACATATTTCACATTACACCACCTTCCTTCATTCGCTCAAAATGCTTCTCTTATAAGGCGAAAAACTGGGGCAGATATTCCTTATTGGCCTCCAAAAGTTCAGGTACCAGCTTTTCTACCAAATCATATTGCCTTACCAGCGGATGTGCCAGAAGCGCCAGCTTCATTTTGCGCACATCGCCCTCCACCGCCGCTTCCACGGCCAGCTGTTCATAATTTTTCACCGCTGAAATGATTCCCCAGCACATTTCGGGAACCTTTGATACATGAAGCGGTGCCATGCCCCTACGGTTTACCAAACAGCTGATTTCCACTACCGCATCATCCGGAAGGAAAGGAATTGCCCCCCGGTTCGGCACATTTACCACCATTTCCTTGTCCGCGTTATTATGTACTGCGTGCACAAAGTTCATGGCAACCTCCGAGTAACCGCCTCCGCCTCTTTTGGCCAATACTTCCGGTTTGGTCACCTGTTCCGGGTTCTCATAGGCGTCATAAATTTCTTTTTCCAGTTCCATTACCTCTTCGCCGCGGGTATATCCGCAGTCCGCAATTTTCTGTATTTTTTCATCGGTCTGGTAGTACCATTGCAGATATGGGCTGGGAAGGACTCCCAACAGCTTTATCAAATCCAGGTTCACGCTGGCATTTTCCCTGGCAATCGCTTCGAACTCCTCATCCGTCACTGCCCTTCCGTCTATGGTAATGTTGCTCATAAAATTCAGGTGGTTCAATCCGGCAAAATCGTACTGGACTCTGTCATAGGCAATCCCCAGCGCATCCTTGGCCCACATCTTAGGGAAAATCCCCCCTGAACAGAAGCCGGCAATCCGTGCCTTGGAATACTTGGTCACCGCTTCCGTTACCAGCCCGGTAGGATTGGTATAATTGATGATCCATCCTTCCGGCGCCAGTTCTTCCATCCTGTGAGCCAAATTCAAAATTACCGGTATGGTACGGAACGCTTTCATCATTCCTCCCGCCCCGGTCGTCTCCTGCCCCACCAGGCCATACTTTAATGGAATCTTTTCATCCTTTACCCTCTGTTTGTTGCCTCCTACACGGATTTGAGTATCCACGAAGTCCGCCCCGTATAACGCCTTATCCAAATCTGTTGTAGAAGAAATCTCCGCCTCCAGCCCCAAATTGGAAGCATAACGTTTGCAAAAACCTTCCATAATCCCAAGGCGCTTCTCATCAATGTCATAAAGTACAATCTCCTTCGCCCAAAGGCTTTCCCTTCTGTTTGCCAGTTCCTCCAGCAGTTCCGGTGTGTAGGAGCTTCCCGCCCCTACGATTGACAGTTTAAATTTTTCCATTTCTTCCTCCATTTCTTCGCTGCCCTTCAGCGCATTCCAAATTTATGGGTGCAGCGCAGACACAAACTTGCCGAATTCTTTCCTGCTCTTCGAAGAAGAGGGGATACCACCCCAGCGAAAGGCCGATGCCCTGCTGCTTGCAGTGCTGAAAGTTTGATGCACCGTTGCTTTCAGTGTGGTTATTAACTGTATCAATGCGTTTGTGTATCGCTCCACATTTTCTTTTTATGTAAGGACCGGCGGCTAAGCACCGATCCTAAAAGGCCATCTGTTTATGTAGTTTCTCCGATGACGAGTTCCGGATAATAAATAATCCTCTTTTTCTTCTGCGGGCTATCTTTAATATCATCCAGCAGAAGCCTCGCTGCATTCGCCCCCATCTCAAACATGGGCTGTGCCAATGTAGTAAGGCGTCTGGGCTTCCGGTCCGGCAGCATAATCAAATCATTGTCGAATCCGGCCACTTTTATATCCTCGGGTATCCGGATTCCTTTTTCTTCCAACGCGATCATCCCTCCGGCCGCCGTGGCATCGGAGCCAAAATAAATCGCATCCGGGAGCTCGTCCATCCCTTCTGCCAGCGCTTTCCTCATAGCCCGACAGCCGCCTTCCACTGTGAAGTCCGCCTGGATAATCATCTCTTCCCTGCATTCCATGCCATGCTTTCTTAGTGCCGCCCGGTACCCTTCCATTCTGTCGATAGCCGCTTTTACCGCCAGGTCACCGGTCACATGATAAATATTTTTACAACCCTGTTTGATTAGATATTCTATCATCACCTCCGAGCCATACCGGTTGTCCACGCATATATTATTAATGTTCAGCCCATCCACGTCATTTTCCACAATTACCATAGGCATCCGGGAATGTTCCAGTTCCTCAATCAGTTTGTGATCCCTTACATTGGAGCCATACATAATAAATCCGTCCGTGCGCCCTTGGGAAAAAAAGTCCACATATTTCTTCTTCGCTTCCACATTATCCCTGGCGCTGCAAAAAAGTACCTCATAGGACGATTTTTCGATTTCCTGCTCAATCCCTTTGATAAAATCAAAGTAATACGCCTGACAAAGGCTATCCATAATAACACCGATAATATTTGTTTTCTGCAGGACTAAGGAACGGGCAATCGCATTGGGCCTATAATTTAATTCGTTCATGGCATCCAGAATCTTCTTCCGGGATTTCTCGCTTACTCCCTTTTGGTCATTAATTACCCTGGAAACCAATGTCTTTGATACCCCTGCAAGTTTTGCTACATCATATATGCTTGCCATATTCCCCTCATTTCTGCTCTGTTCTAGCTTCTTCATTTGTGTATCGGTTTACAATAAAATATATCATTGAACTTATTATTCGTCAATGATATATTTTCCTAGTTTTAATATCTATTTTTTGTATATATTAAACAATTATATGAATTCTTATGGGCTGTATATACTCATTTGGTTCATGGATATTTTTTCTTATGTGTATCGGTACATTTTTATTTCTGTGAGAATCGCCAAGTTGCCGCACCTGTGCGGATATTTGGCAACTGCCTGGAGGGTCAATCCCCCGTTGCTTGCAACGCCGGAGATTTGATGCCCCGTTGCTTGCAGCGGAGTTGTTGACTATATTCAAAAAAATAATGTGCCCATGCCAAACGCTGCATGCCCTAACATGTGCTTAGAAATTTCCTTCTGCCGGATATATATCACACTTTCAGCCATGCCCTAATATAGCATTTCCAGCTTCTCGAAATAATCCGCAAAGGTCTTGGAGACACAATCCGGGTCGGCAATTGTAATCCCCTCGCTTCTAAGGCCTGCCAACGAAAACGCCATTGCCATCCTGTGATCATTATAGGTATTCACCACACTCGGTTTGGGCTGCCCCGGATATATGGTGATGTCTCCGCCGCACACTTCACACCCGATTCCCATTCTTTTCAGTTCTGTTTCTATGGCCAGCATCCGGTCGGATTCCTGATGCCTGATATGCCCTACATTTTTTATTACAGTCTTGCTCTTAGCATATATGGCAACTACAGCCATGGTCATGGTCTGGTCGGAAAAATCGTTCATATCCACTTCGATTCCATCGTATTCCCCATTTTGGGGGCCGATGATTTCTATTCCTGAAGGCGTATCCGCTATTTTAGCGCCCAGCCGTTCCATTACTTCCAGGAATTTGATGTCCCCTTGAATGGAATTCCTAAAAACATTTTCAATACGGATATCCCCTCCTGTTATCACCGCTGCGGCCACAAAATAGCAGGCAGAGGAAACATCCGATTCTATCAGGTAGCTGCGGCCTTTGTAATTTTGGCCGGCTTTGATGAGGTATTTATTTTCTTCCTCTGTGACTGGGATTCCGAAATCCTTCATCATTTTGGTTGTGATATCAATATAAGATTTGGCCGTCCTTTCACCAACGATATGGATTGTAATATCATTTCGGTAATTGGGGGCGCATAAGAGCACGGCGCTGACGAACTGGCTGCTGAGAGAACCGTCTATTGTCACTTCTGCCCCGTTATCGCTGCAGCCCTGAATCCAATAGGGCAGGCGGTCCTCTTCCTTTTCGAAGGTAAGGCATGCTCCCAGGGATTCCATCGTATGGAGGAGTTCCTTCATCGGCCGTCTGCACATTTGTTCCGATGCGTCTATGAAGAAGCGGCCATCCATCGTGCCCAGGTATGCGGTGAGGAATCGGGCCGCCGTTCCTGCACTATTGACATATATGCGGACTCCGTCTGTGATTGCCCCAGGGGTGAGGGCTATCCGTTTTTGGTCTTCTTGTACTTCCACATGAATCCCCAGGGATTTCAGGCATTGGATAAAAGCGATGGTATCATCGCTGAATAATACGTTATCCAACACAGTTTCTCCCTTTGCCATAGCCCCTAGGAGCAAGGCACGGTTGGTTATGCTTTTCGAACCTGGAATGATTACAGTTCCCGTCAGTGGGGCTTTTGTTTGTTTTATAGGATGTACTTTTTTTTCGGTTTGTATTATTTTTTTAGGTTGCATCGTTTTTCTCCGTTTGCGTTGAATTTTTGAGGCCCTAAGCCAGTTTTCTGATTCCTGATCCAGTTTTTTATTCCTGTTCGATTATAGCATATCCTCCATCAAAGGTCATTATAAATTGACACTGTTCTTTATATCCTGTAATATGTAACTATGAAATTGGGAAGAATTAATATGGCATCTATGGCAAAGTGAGGAATTTTCTAAAATTATGGCAAAGCATATACAAGAATTCACAATTCATGATTACAAGGGTATACATGAATTGAAATTTAACTCTTTAAACAGCATTAATATTTTGACTGGCGACAATAATTGCGGGAAGACCAGCGTTTTGGAATTGTTGTATACAATAGATAATCCACAAAATACAGGGGCTTGGATTTTATGCTCCAGAATGAGTAATGTGAGAACCAGAAATCGGCTGTTTTTTAATGGTTTTTTTAATATGTTTCCTATCGACAGAGATGATAAATGTATATCCTATACTTATGTGAATATGCAGAATGAGCCGACTACCGTCACTTTAAAAGCGGCAATAGAGGAAACCCAGATTCCAGAAAAGGAAATGTTTCGAATCAACGGGCTGATGAGAACTGGAACTGTAAAAAAAGAAGAAGAATTTATTGATACCACATATATACGCTTATTCACATATAAGAATGGGGAGCAGATTAATGAAGATATGATCTTCGATTTTCAGACAAGAATTTCTGCTTTTAGAAGTAAAGAAACTTGTTTTGTGCATACTAATTACGTCTCTCCTGTAGAGCATGCCACTAATGCACTTTACCTGAATGAAATTTTGTCCAACCCAGAATTATATGAACAACTGCTGTCCATACTTAAAGAATTTGACAATAACATCATCAACATCAGCGCCCTAAAAAGTGAAAGCAGCCCTTACTCTCCAGAATATATGATTTTGACCAAAAATCATCAGAATGCCCTCCCATTAAACGCATACGGCGATGGGATGAAGAAGGCATTGCTTCTGTTAAGCGCCATTGTAAAATCCCGGGGTGGTATTCTTCTATTGGACGAATTTGAAACTGCCATCCACACTTCCGCCATGGATTCTGTTTTTTCATGGCTGTTAAACAGTGCCTTGAAACTGGATGTACAGGTTTTTTTGACTTCCCACAGCAAAGAGGCTATTGAAAAGGTCCTGAAATCAAATCCTACATTGCAGCCTCACATTAATTTATATACTTTATATGACTATGAAGGAACAAATTATATTCGAATGATGACCTGTCAGGAGGCAATTCATGCGCAGGAAAATTTGGGATTGGAGCTTAGGTGATGAATAAGATTATATTATGTGAAGGTTCCACTGATTATTTTTTACTCCAATATTATATGCGGGCAGCATATCACTGGAATGACGATAAAACAATCCAAAACAACATATTGAAAATGCCAAAACAAAAATCACGGAATTTACTAAAAAATTCAGATATACTTACCATTATGTCCGTAGGCGGATGCAGCAATCTTGGCAATGGATTGAGAGCCGCCTTAAACAGAAATTACCTATCTCCTCCCAGTTTATCCGATGCATACAGCAACATTGCCATTGTTACTGACAGGGATGAAGTAGGAACGGAGCAAACGTTTATTCAGTCTATAGTTCAAATATTGGCGGAATATAATGTTACATACACAGCGAACCTTACAAACAACTTCTGGCTTTCCTGCGAAATGTATACACAGACGGGGATTCGGATAGACTTTTCCCTTTTATTAATGATTATCCCCTTTGAGGAAAATGGGGCTATGGAGACCTTTTTATTAAAGGCAGTCGGGGATGATGACCCTTATGATAAAAATATAATCCAGGAATGCGCACTCCTTGTGGACCGCATAGATCCCATGCAAAAATATTTATCTTCCAGACGCTATATAACAAAAGCAAAATTCGATACCTATTTTTCTATCCGGACTCCGGCAGAGCAGTTTTCCCAAAGGCAAGATATATTAAAAAATGTCAAATGGGAAGAGTATACTAAACTCCAAACCTGCTTCCAACAATTAGGAAGTTTATAGGGCCTGTTCCCCAACAGACCCTATAGGCACACCCCCGCCCACCCTAAATCTCCACCGTCTTCGTACCAATCTTCTCCCTGAACCTCACATCGTGTTCCACGATTAGCATGGTGGGGTGATATTCCGTCAACAGTTTTTCTATCTGCATTCTGGAAAATATATCAATATAATTGAGCGGTTCATCCCATAGGTAGAGATGGGCCGGGGTGAGCAGGCTGGCTGCAATGAGCACTTTCTTTTTCTGGCCTTCCGAAAAGTCTTCCATATTTTTTCCGAATTGCACCCTTTCCATGTCCAGCTGCCGCAAAATAGAGCAGAACAGGCTCTCATCCAAATTCCTTTTCCTGCAAAAATCCTTAATGCCGCCTTTCAAAAAGGAGGTATCCTGATTAATATAAGAAATGGTCAGCCCCGATGCCATCTGCAGCGTTCCGTCCTCCGTTAGGTTTTCCTGGGTCTTTTCCATTCCGTTTTTTTGTAGAATCGCCCGAAACAGACTGGATTTCCCGCATCCGTTTGCCCCTGCCAGGAATACCCTTTCCCCCTGCCGGAGGGTAAAGTTCAGGTCTTGGAAAAGCGGCTGATCCATTCCCTGATAGCTCAGCCCATAGTGGTTCACATAAAGCAGCGTTTCCTTAAAATGGGCAAGCGGCATTATTTTCAAGTCCACAGGGTTTTCCACATCTTGAAGCAGCCCTTCTTTTTCTTCTATTTCCCGTTCTATCCGCTTTTCCATCTGCTTTACCCGGCTTTGCATTTTTCTGGTTTTCTCACCGATATAGGCCCTGTTAGCCCGCCCTGGCTCCTTCACAGGGTCATAGCCAATTTTCGTACTTTCATTTTTATCCGCCCATTGCCTGGAACGGCCAGTTGCTTCTTTTAGTTTGGCAATTTCCTTCCTATGCCTTTCATTTTCCATGCGGACAAAGGCATCTTTCCTGTTTCTGTTTTCCCACCAGCTGGAAAAATTTCCGCTCTGCACCTCAATCGTCTGCCGGTTCAGCGCCAAAATATGGTCCACACAGGCATCCAGAAAATCCCTGTCATGGGAAACCAAGATAAAGCCCTTCTTTCCAGCCAAGTATTCCTTAACCGTCTCCCTGGATTCCTAGTCCAGATGATTCGTAGGCTCATCAATGAGCAGAAAGTCATTTTCCCCGGAAAACAATACCGCTAACAGCACCTTCGTCCTCTCCCCGAAGCTTAAGGTCCGAAACGGGCGGTATAGGGTTTCCCCGTCCAGCCCCAGTTTATCCAGTTCACATAGAACCCTCCACTGCTCAACCCCCGCTTTCAGTTCTTCCATAAACTCTATAGCCGGACTACCCATCTTCTCTTCCCCTATCCGGTAGGGGAAATAATCAAATACCGTATCCGTACTGATAGACCCCGAATATTCATGTTTTCCCAACAGCAAATTTAAAAAAGTGGTTTTCCCTTTCCCGTTTCTTCCTACAAACCCCAGTTTCCAGTCCGTATCAATGGAAAAAGATACATTTTCAAAAATATTGTCAAAGCTTCCTTCATAGTAAAAGGTCAGATTATTTACGCTTATTTGTGACATTTACATTCCTCCTCCCGCGAATACTCTATCACTTCCTCCGTGTATTTCCGCTCCATGGCATGGCGCTTTTTCCTGTTCTCCACCGTATCAAAAATGATGGAAAAATCGTAGTCCTCCGGATATAATTCCGCAGCCGCCACATGCAGCCTTACCCTTTTATGGTTAATCCATATCTTTTTTCCCGGCAGCTGTACCTGCAGTACCCCTTTTTCGTTTACTGTTTTGCATACAATCCCAATTTTTTTATCCGGCAGCACCATCACGCTGTCCCCAAGGGCATATTTATCCAAGAGCGCCGATACGTCTTTTTCCTTTTTTGCCCTTTTGATTTTTCTGCCCCTTTTGGGGAGCGCCTCGCCTGCCTTTTCTCCAAACTTGTAATCCTGTACGGTCTCTTCCCCATAAGCCCTGCGTACCGCCGTCCGAATCATTTCCTCCGGCATTCCCAGGCGGCCCGCGATGTAAAATGCGCAGCTTTCCCCGGCTTCCCCTATAATCATCTGATAAGTAGGCCGCAGCGTCTCCCTATCAAAAGCCATCCGGGCATTCACCACATGCTCCGCTTCTTTTGCGTACTCTTTTACTTCCGGATAATGGGTGGTGACCAAGAACAGGCATCCGCTTTTCTTTAGTTCCTCCAAAATGGCCACTGCGATCCCCATGCCTTCCACCGGGTCTGTTCCTGAGCCCAGTTCGTCCAATACTACCAGGCTTTCCCCATTTGCCTCCTGCAAAACCTCCAACACATTTTTAATATGAGCTGAAAAAGTGGACAGATTCTCCGTCAGGTTCTGGCCATCCCCGATATCGCAAAGATAAGCGCTGTTCATACAAATATCCGCCTCTTCACACGTTACATGCAGTCCGCACTGGGCCATCAGGCAGTTTAGCATAACCGTTTTCAGGGCCACCGTTTTTCCTCCTGTGTTCGGCCCCGTCACTACGATACCATGCACATCTCCCCCGATTTCAAACTGCAAGGGAACATTCTCCCCCCTCTCCATCAAAGGATGCCTTGCGCTTTTCAGTACGATTCTCCGATCCAGATTAATGGAAGGTTCTGCCCCATCCAAATCGGCGCTCAGCTTTCCTTTGGAAAAAATAAAATCCAGTTTTTCTATAGTCGCCATATTCTCTTCCAGTATATCGCCTCCTTCCGCCACCATGGCCGTCAGCGTATATAAGATTCTGTATACCTCATTTTCCTCGCTTATTTTAAGGAGCTGCATCTCCTCATAATATCTGGAAACCCCTGACGGCTCCATAAACAGCGTATTGCCCGTCGCCGACTTGTCAATGACCGTTCCCTGTACTTTCAGCTTATACTCCTTTTTTACCGGAATGCATAGCCTTCCATTCCTGAAGGTATAATAGTTGTCCGCCATACATTCTTTGTGGGAACGCATCGTTTGTTCCGCTTTTTGCTTCATCTGATCTTCGCACCTGGATACCTGTTTTCTGATTTCCCCTAATTCCTTAGAGGCATAGTCATCCACCGCCCCGCCGCGTATCTGCCGGTAAATTTCTCCTCTCAAATCCTCCAGCCCGTCTAAATTTTCTGCATAATATGCCACAGGATTTTCGTACATTTTCCCCCGTTCCAGATAATCTTGCAGCCGCTTTACCGCCACCAGCATCTTTTCCACCCGTTCCAATTGATACGGGGTAAGGCAATCCCCCTTCCTGGCAATCGACACAATCCCTTTGAGTTCTTCCAGTTCAGGCAGCGGCGGAGTTCCCAGTTTATCTATCATGCTTCTACCATCGGTGGTATCCCGCATTTGTTTCCTCAATTCGTTTTCAGACAAATAAAAAGACTGATTTTCCACCTTTTCTTTCGCCCCGTCCGTTACACACAGCCGCGCCCATATTTCCTTTATTTTGTCAAATTCTATCTGTTTTTCCATATCTTCCTCCATTTCTGCTCAGCTTTTATGGCCCGGCACTGCCAGGATCTTCCGAAAATTGCGTTACACTTTTTTGTCCATACAAAAACCATGGCTGCCTTACATAGCTAAACCATGGTTTTTTAAAACTGCTTATTTTCTGTCATTTCCGGAATATGGCACAAATCAAAGGGTGAATTTTTGTATGCACTGTTACGATTCTTGGACCAGCTTATCGATATACTTGCATCAGGTGACGTACTTTTTTCTATATGGAAAAATGTCGGCACTTTGTCCATCAAGCAGGGAAGAGTTTCTCCCTACTCGTGCGCCGGGCGCAATTTCATTTGGACGCCCGTGTGCATAAAAAAGCACAGCCATACAGCTGTGCTCATATCACTTCCGGTAATATATACAGAACCACAATATTAAGCAAATGTAAGGCGAAATGCTAACAGATACCTGCTGTCAGCATACGGGCAGATTCCAACATACAGTAGATGTTTACCGCCCTGCAATATTTATTTTGCAATTCTCTCCGTTACATTTACATTAATCATGTGTTTTCCTCATTTCTGCACGGCTTTTATGCCTGGCATTGTTAGAGCCTTACGCATAGCAAGTTTGTGGATGCCGTGCGGCCACAAACTCGAAATTGAAAATTTTAATTTTCAATCTTGTTCCTTTTGATGCTTATCTCAATTTATTTTAACCGGGAATTTCCTTTTTGTCAACCGCAAATTTTGCTTTGTCACGGAACTCGTAACAGTTCAGCCCAGGACTTTGCACTTGCTGCAAAATCATTTTGTAATCCAGTGCGGCGGGTGCGCGTTCCCTAACTCTATTCCGTCCCCTCTATCAGTCACAACATACTGAATCCAATTCCCACTGGCATTCCATAATCTGCATATTTGAAAATGTTGCCTTATACGAACCTTCTGTGGGGCTGCAGGCATATATCCCATATGTGATTTTTTCCGCCCCTTCCCACATATGGAAAATCCTCATTTGACTAAAGGTTATGCCATCCTCACTGCATTCAATGCAATAGTCGCTGTTTCTGCGCGAAAAACGATACCACATACTTTTAATGTCAGAAGGAATATCTGTTGTTGCCCAGTCAGAATATCCATGATTCGTAACAACGCTTCCCAACCGCTGTATTTTCCCATCTTCATATTCTATGGACGCCTTAAACCAGTTATCACTATCTAAATACATAACCACACCGCACTGGTCAAAACGGCAGGCGCTCTCAAATTCTGTCTTCACCACAAAGGAAAAAAACTTATCGGTTGTTTCAATCTGAAATACCGGGGCATTATCATTTTGAAAACCATAATAAGTGCGTGCCCACAAATCAGTTTCCTTTTCCGTAATAATCACTACTTTTTCCTCACCAATCTGCATCTGCCTAGGCTGGCGTGTCCATTTTGGGTTACATTTCAAAAAATCCATCTTTTTTTCCTCTCTTTCTTATCTTTTTTTTCCTATTATCCTATTTTATTCTACGTTAACCTTACTTTTCCTACATAGAATAATTCCCGTAAGTAACAGCACCGGAAAAATAATACCTGCCAAGACCCCCATTTTCAAGTCATCCCCAAATGCTCCTGATACCACCCCAACCAACGTAGGGCCTCCCGAACAGCCTATGTCACCGCCTAAAGCCAACAGCGCAAACATAGCTGTCCCACCTTTTGGCAAAGCTGCTGATGCCTTGCTGAAAGTTCCCGGCCACATGATTCCAACTGACAGGCCGCAGACGGCACAGGCCACCAGGCTAAGCTGAGGGGCGTGGAAAAGGGAAATTCCCAAATACGACAATATACAAAGGAAACTGCTATAAACCATAAAGCGTTCCAGACGAATCCGCTCCCCATATTTGCCGTAAAACAATCTTGACGTTCCCATCAAAACCGCAAATGCCATCGGTCCGGCCAAATCACCCGCCATCTTAGAAATCCCAAGGCCCTTTTCTGCGAAGGTAGAAGCCCATTGGCTCACTGCCTGCTCGCTTGCCCCTGCGCATATCATCATAACCAGCAGAATCCAAAATACTTTCATTTTGAACAATTCCTTTAATTCCAGTCCTGACTCGCCTTCCTCAATCAACGTTGCAATGGGAACTCTTGCAAAAGCAAAAGCATTTCCGGCCGGAATAAGCGCCCAGATAACCGCTATCATTTTCCAATTTTCTATACCGGCCACGCGGAAAAACAATGTGGAAATCAATACCACCCCCGCATGTCCCCAACAGTAGAAAGAATGGAGCATACTCATTGCTTTCTCCTTATTGTCCGAAGGGCACGCCTCCACAACCGGACTGACTAATACCTCCAAAAGCCCGCCTCCAATGGCGTAAATCATTACGGCAATCAATATTCCGGCGAAGGGCGTTGGTAAAACTTCCGGCAAAACTGTAAGAAGAATCAATCCTGCAGCTGCGAAAATATGGGCCATTACCATCGATACGCGATACCCAATTTTATCTATAAATCCAACGGAAAGAAGATCAACCAATAGCTGTATTCCAAAGTTAAAAGTCACCAGCAACGTAATTTGAGAAAGCGGAACATGGTAGTTTTTCTGAAAGAACAAAAATAGCAGCGGTGTAAAATTATTAACTATTGCCTGCACGATATACCCTACAAAACAGGCTGTGATTGTCTTATCATATTGATTTTTCATTTCGAAGCCTTCTTTTAAATGAGATTATATTTAGCCCTGAGCCAAACTGTTATGATTATATGTAACAGTTCAGCCTTCGGCTTCCCTGTTACGGAATCTGCCTATTCCAAATCGCCTTCGGCGAGGGGCAGATTCTTTTTTGGCTAAATTGATGTGCTTGTACGGACTTTGCAGCAAGTGCAAAGCCCTGGGCTGAACTGTTATGATTATATCGTATTGTTTATGCCAAGTCATTGCACATAATCGCATATTTATGGTACAATATCCCAAATTCTATTTTGAATTCAGGAAGGGCTATGCTCTATGGACAATTATAAGATCACTACCGATGAGACATTACGCGAAACAGTCCGGCATGGAAGCAGCAGTTATCCTTTTGCATATTATCCTGAGGATATCTGGCAATTTGATTTCCACCGGGTTGACTGGCATTGGCATCATGAACTGGAATTCCTGTTTGTCGCCAAAGGAACCGCTATCTGCCTTGTAGGAACCAATAAAATAGAACTGCACCAAGGCTGCGGCTTATTTATCAACAGCAGTATCCTTCACAGATTCGAGGCGCAAGGCAGTACATTCGTTCCTAATATTGTTTTTTCCCCAACCCTGTTAGCGCCTGAGAGCAGCCTTATTTATGAAAAATATATCAGCCCTGTTATAAATTCATCTATCGAATACCAGATTTTTAACCCGCATACGGCATGGCAAAATCATGTTCTGCAGCTTTTGTCACAGGTTCTTGCGCTTCAGGAAACGGATGAAAACAATGAATTGTGCACCATACAGCTTCTTTTTAAAATTTGGGATATCATGACAAAGCATATCGACCTGGCATCCAGTTCTTCGGACCTTTACCGCTTTAATCACAAACAGGCCAGGTTGCAGACTATGATGCAATATATCCATGACCACTACACGGAAGAGATTACGCTTGAAACGATTGCTGCCTCCGCATCCATCAGCAAAAGCGGAGCCTTACATATTTTTCAGTCAGGCATCCATATTTCTCCTGTCGCATATCTCATCCAGTATCGGCTGGCACAAGCTGCGGAACAACTCTACACTACTCAAAAATCGGTTTCTTCCATTGCAGAAGAAACCGGGTTTGCAAGTTCCGGATATTTTTGCCGAAAATTCAGACAGCACTACCATATGAGCCCTAATGAATACAGGCAGAAGAAAACATGACCTCATCCTGCGAATCCTATCAATGCTCAAAGCGTTTGGCTCCGCTTCCTAAGGGCCAAAAAAACGGAAGGCCGTTACGCCCTCCGCTGTTTATGTACCTATTCTCCCTTGCGCTTTTTATGGCGCTTCTTATGACACTTTTTATGGCCTTTCAAATAGTCTGCCATAAAAATCCCTGTATTCCGGCAATTGTTCCGCATATGGCATCAAGGTTTTTTCGATTTCATCCCTTTCGGCAGCATCCGCCTCGTAAAGGGCGTGCTCTTTGTTCGTCCGCTGCAGCACCTCCCCGGCCACTTCGTGGAACATAATCCAGCATAGGCTGCCCGCATCTGAAATCACCTGGCTTTCCACAATTTCACCCTTTTTCGCATTCATCTGTGCCAGAATATATCCCAGCTTATCCGACCAGAGCAAGTCTATATATGGACTCCTCTCCATATAATCCCCAAATACCTTACATACTTTTTCAATATTCGTATTTTTCTTTGCCTTCTGAAACATAACAACCCTCATTTCTGCACGGCTTCTATCGCTTTAACTTTATCAAACTTGTGAATCTTGTTAAGATTTATAAGCTTTGCTGAAACTGCACAAAGTCAATTTTGCTTATCAGGTTTGCAAATGCCGTGCCGACACAAACCCGGCAGTCCTTTCCCTACCCTCCTGTCTCCCTTGATTTCTTTTCCCCTTTCCTACTGACTATTTTACCACACAACGGCAGCACTTTTGGACATGTAAATACTGGATATTATTCATGGGCAATCGTTAAAGTATCTGGTCGAGGACACCATAATCCACACCGTTTTTCAACCGGAGGAGCACACTTTCCACCGCACCGTTCAGATAGGCCCACAGGGAATCCGTCAACTCTTTGGGCAATGTATTGCCTTCCCCGTAATATTTCTCCACAAATATGCCCACCGCCCCTTCTAACCGTTCTTTCCCATCGACTGCACTGCTATCCCGGAGCACTTCCTGTATCCGCAAATACTCCTCCATTCTAAACTCCTGTTCCTCTAACGGTTTTCTCGCCAGCATATGGCCTATTATAGATGTAAATACTATTTCACAAACATTTTCTATCATTTCCCGGTACATCCCGTTATGTTTCATCAAAGTTTTCAGGATATATTGTTTTGGAAATTTATGCAAAAAAATTTGCTCCAGACGGATACACTGTATAAACTCATATATCCTATCCACCCCCGTATACCGGGAAATATCCTTCAAAATAGGGTAATCCAACGTTAAAATCGTATTCTGCGGTTGGAATTTCACATCATACCATCGAAAAAACTCCGGCATCCCGTTTAAAAAAGTATCTTTCAGACACTGATTTTCATAACTATCAAATCCGGGCAGGATTTCATGGTACAGGCTCAGAGCCGCCTTTGTTTTTTCTTCCACCAGCCGGGCTCCCATTTCATAAGCCTGCGCAGCGGACAGCCGCTCCGCTTTGGCCATAAGGCCCGCCCCCTGTTTCTCCCTTTCTCCGGCCGGCACCTGCCATGTTTCATGAATACAATACAAAACAGCCCCCATCAGCTGTTCCGCCTTTTCATAGGAAACAGACGTGCTTTCAAAAGCCGTATACTTTTCCGCCAGTTTGCCTACTATCGGCACCAATTCTTCCATCTCATAATTCACTATACATTTACCCCCAGAATAATTCTTTCAGACTTTCCATATATCATCTTGCTTAATTGATTTTGCTGCTGTAGTAAGACCATCCAATTCTTATCCATGAATTATCCTCCTCTTTGTTTGCAACGGTCTCTTGGAATTTCCATGCCGGGCATGAAACTTTTCCACAGGGCATAAGCCGGGCAAACAGTAATGTCTTACTAATATAACACCCATCATACGTTGTTACAATTCTTGTTTTTCAGCTATTTTTGTGGTATAATAAAGCCAAGAAAACCGCCCCTTTGCCGCAGGCAAACTTTAAAATGGGCGGATTCAGTGACAGCTACTGTTACGTCAATATCCATATATTTCATAAGCATCATAGACATGGCTGAAATGATAGCCTAATTTTTCTGCCAAGGCCACCGACCATTTATTTTGTGCATCCCAACTGGGATATAAACCCCTGGACAGACATTCCAGAATCAATCTCGCCCCGCACGCACAGGCCAGCCCTTTCCTGCGGTATTCCTTTTTCGTATCAATTTCAATTTCTATCCCGCCCCGGTATGCCGTATAGGAAGATGCCCCTGCAGCCAGGTGGCCGTCTTTTCTTATCACGACCCCTAAACCCAACTTCCGATAAGACTCCCAGTCTTTGAACTGGGATACGAAATCACTGCACCATTCCTCCTTTTGGCAATCTCTAAAATCCACCTCATCCATCAATCCTATGGTATACTCCGGCGGCAGCATCCGAGCCGTCTCCGCTAATTTCCTTTCGTCGAAAATGCCCGGTTCTTTTTTCATCGCATACCGCACTACCTTTTTGGCCCTGGCACAGTAATGGTTCTCTATCGCCTCTGACCAGCCTGCCTGCCCGGGAACCGCAATCATAAAATCCTGTTTACACCATTCCGGCTTGAAAGCGGCCAAATCTCCATCCGGCTCCCCGCCAAAAAAGCAGAAATCGCCTAAAATAGCCATAGCGGAAACAGGATTTTCCCTATCCTTCACATAAATATGCCCCATCACGCCTTGCAAACATGACCAGATCATCGTCTCCTCCCAGCCGGCAAAAACCGGCACCGCACGTTCCCGCTCCTCCAGTTCATATATCATAGCACATACCCCATCCTGTTCTTCTTCCTAAAACCCCTCTTCTTTCCTCTGTTTGCGTATTTCTCTCCGCCTCATCCCGGCCTCCCATTCGGCCCGTTCGGCCTCACTGCCGATTATCAGGCCAGGCACCATAACCGGCTTTCCTTCCCCATCCACAGCAACTAAAGTCAGATATGCCCTGTTGATAGGCTTCCTTATCCCGTCCATGCTTTCCTTATAAGTGTCCACACGCACTTCCATGGAAGAATTTCCCACATAAGTCATTCTCCCAATCAAAACTATCATATCGTTTTGTCTGGCCCCCTGTATAAATTTCAAACTGTCCACCGATGCCGTCAGTACCTCCGTCTGGGCATGGCGTATTCCCACCAGGCCCGCCACTTCATCAATCCATTCCATCAGGCGGCCTCCAAACAGCCTTCCCGCGCCGTTCATGTGCTCCGGCCTGATTTTATAAATTTGCTCCACACGGGAATCGGATACCTTTTTCATTTTCCTTTGTTCCATTTTAACCCCATTTCTGCGCGGCACTGCGCCCTTCTTTTCCATTCCAATGCATTGTACCATACCCCCTGTCTCTTGTCCATACGCACCGAACATTGGTTTGTGTTCCAGGAAGTTCTTTTGTTACTGTTCTTTCCATAATATATCTGTTTATCCCACGAATGATAAATCTTTGGGCAAAGATCGAGTAGGGAAGAGCATTCTTCCCTGACTGTGCGCCGGGTATCTGCCAGCTTGCTGACACATTTTATTTGGATGCCGTATGCTAAAAAAGAATTGGCCCAGCGGCCAATTCGCAGTGACTTACAACGCTGTGGCGTAATTTCCTATAGCATAAAAAAGAATTGGCCCAGCGGCCAATTCCCAGTGACTTGCAGCGCTATGGCGTAATTACATATTATATAAAAAGGGCTGCGGCATAACTATTTTACTGTTTTTCCTGCTCCCATTTCTTCGCCTTTTTGCCCTCGTTTATCTGTTTTCCCTCATTATACCGGGGGCATTTTGCCAGGGCAGTCCACCGGACTTTACATAGGCAGCCGCATTTTACATATTAAAAGAACTGGAAAGAATATGCTTCTTTCCAGTTCAAAAAGTCCATGTAAGTTTTTATAAAGTTTTTAAGGTCTGCCCCTCCCCTTCTGTTATTCCGCTAAATCCATCAGCACATCATCTATAGCATCCCAATCATCTGAAGAAACAACCCCATCATCCAAATCAACATCATAAGTTTCTGTCACGGCATCCTTATAGGAAATCTCATCTACCTTCGGGCTGATTGCCTCCAGCATGCTCTGGGCATATTCATCGCCCTCCTGTCCGCTATCCGCCACAGCCTGCGCCTCTTCAAGAATGATATCCAAGAAATCCGTAGGATACATAGTCAAATCAAAACTTCCAAGAGAAGACCCTTCCTCCAGATTTACCACCGGAGCATCCCATTTGAACTTTGCCAAAACCTTTCTGGCCACATCCCGGAAACCATCTGCAATCCCCTCGTCAACCGTCTCATAATCAATAGCCAGGTAATACATAAGAGCGTCTGCGTAATATTCGACTTCCATATCATATAATGCCTGGGCATTTTCTTCCGTATCGAAGTTTTTCTCTACATAGCCTGCAAAATCTCCATAGAAGCTGGTCTTTAAGGCCTCATCGATGAATGTTACGCAATCTTCCGCATTGCCTACATAACCCCAGTTTTTATCGGATATAGTATAGACCACCTGGTCTGGATTGGTGCTGATTACCCTGATTTCCACATCGATTATCAGCCCGTCCTGGTTTGTATAACTATAATAAAGCGAATATTCATCCGTTGTCTCAGGCTCCCCATAAGCTGCAATAATATCTTCCTTTGTACTGTTGCAAGTAATTCCGCCTGGCAGAACCACCTGCGGGTCCAAACCGTTATTCGACAGCTTCATCTTCACTTCATTCGTAGTGCAATCTTCAATTTTAGCTGATTCCTTTCCAAGATTGATCGCATACATATACACATATTCGGAATCGTTCTCATCATTGAATAACTCAAACTGGTTCGATATGATATCGCTTTCCAATTGGAAGGTGTCCTTATTTTCATAATTGTTGGAAACATGCCATCCGTTGTTTGTCCAGTCAGATATACTGGAAGGAAATGAACGAACTTCCCCATCCACAACAAACTGTCCGCAATCCAGAGTGGCTCCTATTTTCTCCTTGCCCTCTTCCATCCATGCATTCTTGTCCACACCGCATGCGGCCACCTGCAGGCTAAGTACCGCCATTAAACATAACGCCATTAGTTTCTTCATAATAGATACCTCTCTCCTCTCAGTGTTTTTAATATGTAGAACTATTTAATATTATAATCATAACATCTTATTCTGTCAAATGAATACCCATATCTCAAAACCCGTGTAACAGTTCAGCCTTCCGGCTTCCCTGTTACAAACCCATACCTTAACGGGGGCAATTTATTTCCTTCCTAAAGCATACTGTTGACCAGGTCATCATAAGATACCAGCATCACATTCCCCATCCTATTGGCCATATCCACACAGCCTTTTGTAAACCCACGTTTTGCAAATAAAACCAGGTATATTTTCCCATAATGAAACAGCTGCCCGCGCTTTGCCAGTGTCTCCAGCACTCCTGTATCCACTCTTTCATTCGTCCATTTGCACTCGCCGAATAAGGCTGTATTTATATCCTGCTCTCCCATAATATCTATTTCTGTCTGGCTGTGCGTAAAGGGGTCCGTTCCCCACCAACGCCCCAGTTCCCCAAACTCCACAGGAGACTGACCCTTTAGCAGCAGCTTCCACAGATACTGTTTGCAGATTTCTTCGAAAACTTTGCCCATATAATCCGATAGATGGGGTTCCATCCTCTTATAGGCAATATCGGAAGCGCCTCTGGAAATAATGGAATAGTTCTCCGGCACAAAACGATACCAGAAACGAAACATATTATCATCAATCGCATAAATGGATTTCCTTGATGCCTTTTCCCCGTAAGGAGTCTCTTTCTGCACAAGCCCCAGGGCCAGCAGGTTCTTCAGATAAGCGGCACAGACGCTGGTTTCCGCCCCTACTTTGGTAGAAATCTCCGCCATCCGGGCAGAACCCGTTGCAATTGCTGTAATTATGGCATTATAGAGCGCCGGCTCCCGCACTTCCTGTTTTAATAAATTCTCCGGCTCCTCAAAAAGCGAAGAGGTGGGATTTAAAAATGTATTTTTAATATTCTCCTCTATACTCAGCTTATCATCCATCTGCAGCAAATACTGCGGCGTGCCTCCCACAATCCCATAAATCAGCGCCTTATCCTCATCGGAAAAATTTTTAAAATACCGGCAGGCATCCGCAAAGTCAAAAGGCTGCATCTTCATCTGTGCCGTGCGCCTGCCATACAAAGGCGCTTTATAGGCCAGCACATGGTCCTCCATATAAGACATCGACGATCCGCATAGGATTAACATCAATTTGGAGTTTTCCTTATATTTATCAATTAAAAGCTGGAGTGTGGAAGCAAGGCTCCTGGAAGAACGCGCCACATAAGGGTACTCATCAATAGCCAGTATCAGCCTCTCCTTTTCCGCCAACTGAAACACATATTCCAAAGCTGCCTGAAAGGATAAAAATGCCGTATCCGCCTGAATGCCCACCCCATACTCCAAAATATTTTTACTGAAATTCTCCAGGTTCTGCTTGTCATTGCTCTCAACGCCCATAAAATATATCGCTTTTTTATTTCTGATAAAATGGTTGATCAAAGCTGTCTTACCCACCCGGCGTCTTCCATAGATGACCGCAAATTCGAATTTATCCGATGCGTATAGTTTTTCCAGTGAATTCAATTCCCGTTCCCTGCCAATAAACATGCCTTTACCTCCATTCCTGATATATAGTCTTTCCTAGTCACCCCTCTTTCATTATTTATATATTACCATTGTATTATATTTTAGTCAATTTAAAATTAGTAATTTACAAATTACTAATATATAAATCACTAAGTTACGGATTACTAATTTATACATAAGCGAATATGAACTGAACAGATTATAGGACTGAATCTTATTCAAGGTACATATTCATATTAAAAAACTGCTCCTCCAGAAGTTTTTCCTTTGCAGCAGTTTCTTTTAATCCCCACATTTATCCATTGCTATGATTGGGGCACAACAGCCCTTTTCGCAACGGGCTCTTGCAGCCCAAATCTGCTATCCCATTTTCACAGGCACAGTTCCATTTTCACCGGCATCTTTCCTGTCAGTTCCATGCTCCTTCCATCCGGCTGGGATGTACCTGCATAAAGATCAAATTTATTTCCGTCCATGATACGTTCCCCTTTATCATTCACTACCGTAAATGCCCTTCCTGCAATGGTTAATATTGCCTCCACGCTCTCCCCGGCCTTCACATGAACACGCCGGAAAGCACAGAGGGCAGGGTTTTTCACTGCATATCCCGAAACGGTATTCTTAATGTAAAGCTGTACCACGTCATCGGTGTCGCGCCCTCCTTCATTCGTTATTGTCACCTTTATACATACATCAGGGAAACCGAAAGAATCCTTCTCTTCCGAAACCCCTTCCACCTGGGCAGAGGTAACCGTTACATCCCCATAAGTCAGCCCGAACCCAAAGGGATACTGCGCTTTACCCTCCATATAGCGATAGGTCCTTCCCTCCATATGGTAATCCGTAAATTCCGGCAGCTGCTCCAAACTGTCATAAAAAGTAACCGGGAGTTTGCCCGATGGGGAGACTTCCCCAAACAATATGTCAGCAATACTCCTGCCTCCCCTTGCCCCAGGATACCAGAGCTGCAATATCGCCCCAAAGTGCTCCATAGGATAGCTTAAGTCAATGGCACTGCCCGCCATCAGGCAGAATATAACTGGTTTTCCTGTACCGGCTACCACTTCCATCAATTCCCTTTGAACCTCAGGCAGCAAAAGATCCATTTTATCGCCGGAAGCATAGCTATTCCCTGTATCGCCCTCTTCGCCCTCCAGGGTCTCATCCAACCCAAGACAAAGTACGACCACATCGCTGTGTTCCGCCACAATCCGCGCCTCCGACAGCCGGTCACCTTTTATTGCCAGCGCTTCCGTCTTATCCTGGAACAATGCACACCCTTCGGAAAACAGTACTCTCGCTCGACCCTGCACATACTGCTGTATCCCCTCCGATACCGTCACGTACTGGGAAGATGTGCCATGATAATTTCCAATCAGCGCCTTCCTGCTGTTGGCATTCGGCCCGATTACGCCGATGGTCTTAATTTTATTGACATCAAGAGGCAGCAGCCCATCATTTTTCAGCATGACGATACTTTCTTTCGTTATTTTATCGGCCACCTCCAGATGTTCCTTGCATTCTACCGCGTCATATGTAATATTATCATATTCGCTCCCGTCAAACAGCCCAAGCATATATCGGGTAGTATACAGGCGCACCGCCGCTTCAGTAATCGCCTCCTCTGTTACCAGTCCCTGTTCATATGCCGTCAAAATATGAAGATAGGTAATACCGCAATTCAAATCACAGCCGGCATTCAGCGCCATCGCTGCCGATTCCTCGGGGGTAGCTGTCACCATATGATTTTTATGGAAATCCATAATTGCCCAGCAATCGGACACGAAATGCCCTTCAAATCCCCACTTTCCCCGCAAAATTTCTCGAATTAACGTGTCGCTGCCGCAGCATGGCTCCCCATTCGTCCTATTATAGGCGCCCATTACGGCCTCTACGTGAGCCTCCTTCACAAGGGCTTCAAAAGCAGGCAGATAAGTTTCTTCCATATCCTTCGCTGTGGCCTGAGCATCGAACTCATGGCGTATCGCCTCAGGGCCGGAATGAACCGCATAGTGTTTTGCACATGCTGCCGCCTTCATCACTTCCCCGTCTCCCTGAAGGCCCTTCACAAACGCCACCCCCAGCCTGGAAGTCAGATAAGGGTCTTCCCCATATGTCTCATGGCCGCGCCCCCACCTGGGATCACGGAAAATATTCACGTTAGGCGACCAGAAAGTAAGCCCTTTATATATGTCCCTATCATCGTGGGCAGAATATTCATTGTACTTCGCCCTGCCTTCTATTGCTGCGCATTCCGCAACCTTTTTTACCAATTCATCATCAAAAGAGGCCGCCATACCAATCGCCTGCGGGAAAACCGTGGCTATTCCCGCCCTTGCCACCCCATGAAGGCTTTCATTCCACCAATTATATGCCGGAATGTCCAGCCTGCCAATGGCCGGCGCATCATATCTTAGCTGGCTGGCGCGTTCCTCCAGCGTCATTTTACCCACAAGTTCTTCCGCCCTGCGTCTCGCTTCTTTTCTTTCCATACAATATTCCCTTTCTCCTTATCAGACTTTCAAGTATGCCATTTGCATCAATGTGGATATTTGGCCAATGCATAATAATTACTATATTGAAAATTTATTTTACGCTCCCCCAACAAACTACATCGCCTTGCCATATCCTACGATATGATATATAATATTTTTTGTCAAATATATTTCACTGTAACAGAATCTTCCAAAGGTACATACGAGTTTAACTGCTATACTTAGCCACCCGCCTCATCGTCAATCATATAGTTACCATTTAATCAGAGCTGATATTAGACAGGAGAAATGCTATGAAATCACAGATGGATTCCGCCGCCCACTACGAACAGCCTGTTCCTAACTTTACCGCACGTTCAATGAAAGGTTCACAGGAATATGTAAATTTTATACCCCAGTCCCATCTCCGTATCTGGTATAACCAGCAGATAGAAGGCTATGCCAACCACTATCACAATGCCCTGGAAGTGATTGTCTGTATGGAAAACCAATACGTTGTCATTGCCCACAACCAGACGTATGTTTTAAATCCGGGGGATATCCTGCTTATCCCTCCCTTTATGCTTCACGAACTTCAAAGCAAGCCTACCGGTTCCCGTTTTATCTATCTGATTGACATAAGCATGTTAAGGTGTTTTCAAGACTATACAAGCCTTGACCCGATTTTTATGAACCCTTACTTGTGCACTGCCGATTCCCAGCCGGAAATTTATCAACATATATACGATTCTCTGGCAAAAATGGCTGACATATATTTTTCTCATGACATTTTCTGGGAAACGACTATCTACACTGTGCTGCTTGACATCCTACTGACCATCGGACGCAGCCATTACAGCCGTCATGCCGATGAAGACAATGATTCCCCGGGTGTCAGACATCCTGAGTACTATGCCACATTTGCCAGTCTCCTAAATTATATGGATATACATTATATGGAGGATCTCACTTTGGAACAGGTGGCAGACTATATCGGTTTTTCCAAATACCATTTTTCCAGGTTATTTAAGCAGCATACTAATACAACATTCCATAATTACCTATGCCACAAGCGCATCCAGGCAGCCCAGTCCATGCTCACCGCAAACAGGAATCTCCCTGTCACGGTTATTGCTTTTCAGACGGGCTTCAACAACCTGACCTCTTTTAACCGGTGCTTTAATAAATATACCAACTGTTCCCCTACGGAATACCGCAACAAACTGCGCAATGAGGAGATTCCCTGTTAAAAACTGGGCAGAGAACCATTCCCTGCCCAGCTTTATCTTTCCTTATCCCTTTACACCGCCAAGCGCCACACCTGCAATAATATATTTGGATAAAAGCAAATATACTATAATCAATGGCAGAACTGTCAAGGTAAGCCCCATATAAACAGAGCCATATTCTGTCTTATAGATATCGCCTTTCAACAAGCTGACCATAATAGGCATGGTGTACCTCTTTTGGTCTGTGAGCAATACCAATGGTGTAAATAGGTTGTTCCAGCTGGCCACGAAACTGAAAATGGCCTGGGTTGCAATCGCCGGCTTCATAATCGGAAGTACTATCCGATTAAAAATCATAAATTCCCTGGCTCCATCTATCCTGGCCGACTGCACGATTTCCATAGAGAGTGTAGGCTGTAAATACTGCCTCATGAAAAATACCATGGAGGGTGATGCAATAGCCGGGAAGATAAGCATGGACAGGTTATTGGTCATATGAATCTTGTATACCATCTGGTAGAAACCTATCATCGTCACCTGGGCGGGAATCATCATAACTACCATAATAAAGCTAAAAAAAGCATTTCTCAATTTCCAGTTATAAGCGACCTGCGCATAAGCCGTCAAAGATGAAAAATACACAGCCAGTGCCGTTGCACCTATAGATATAATCAGCGAGTTCATAAAACCTACTGCCGGGTTAAAACTCTTCCCAAGAAGAATCTTTAAGTTATTCACCATATATCCCGACGGAATGAGAGAAACTGCATGCTGCTGGATTTCCGTTGTAGACCTGGTCGCATTTACAATCATAAGCCAAAAAGGAATGATACTTAATATCGCCAGAAAAATGCATACTACATAAATAATTATTTTCATCACAAGATTTTCTTTATTTTTTAACATTATGCATTCTCCTTTCCTGATTTCAGACGCATCTTATATGCTTTCTGCTGCTCCTTAATCTGTTTGCGCATCTGCACCTCGTCCTTATCCCTCATAACAAAGAACATTATCCCAGAAAGGATAGCAATAATAATGAACATCACCATACTTGCCGCCGCTGCCCTGTTATACATGTAGCTTCCGCTGAATGCCTGGTTATAAATAAACAAGCTGGTTGTAAGCGTTGCGTTATCCGGTCCTCCATTCTGGAACAGCTTCGGTATATCGAACATATTCAAACCGCCAATCAGGCTGGTCACAAGGGTGAATAGCAAAATCGTCTTCACATTAGGAAGTGTTATGTAAAAGAATGTCTGCACACGGTTCGCCCCGTCCACTTCCGCCGATTCAAAAATCTCCGGGCTGATTCCCAGAATACCGGAAATCAGTGTAATCATTGTAGAACCGTACCACATCCACGTCTGGATAAAGATTACCACGCTTCTGGCCACCGTCTTATTTCTGAGCAGTTCCACCGGTTTATCCACCAGTCCAAACCTTACCAGAAGGTCATTGACAGGCCCCATGGGATATCCGAAAAATCCGCTGAACAAAATAGCAATCGTTGCCGCCGTAATAATATTAGGCATATAAAGCAATACTTTAAATGTTCCCTGCCCTTTTACTTTACTCCTCTTATCCGTAAACCATGCGGCCAGCAAAAGTGCCAGCAGCATCTGCGGAATAAAATTACAAAGCCAGATTACCACTGTATTCTTAAATGCCCCCTGAAATGATGGGTTGGACAATACGGTCTTAAAATTCCTAAATAAATCATCGGTCAGAAAATGAATGTCCGTCATCCCCAAACCTTTTAAATCGGTAAATCCAATAACCGCCGTATATACTGTTGGATATAATGAAAACAGTAAAAATGCCACTACGAACGGAATACTGAAAATATAACCATATTTCGCATATCTGTCATATCCCGGTTTTTTGCTTTTCATATGAATAACTACTCCCTTCCCTGTTTTTTGGTAAATAAGAGCTGAAATACTGTAATTTGCCTTCCTGTGTTGTAAAAAAGAATGCTTCGCATTCTCTGCAAGTTCGCTCAGCGAACTTGTGAATTCATGCGTCTTGCAACGCTGTTTCCTATATGGTAAAAAAGTGGCTTCACCACTTCATGAAGAACCTTCGGTTCTTCGTCAATTCATGTCCGTCTGACGACGGACTTTCCTATATGGCAAAAAACGGGGCGGACGATATGCTGTCCGCCCCTTTACCAAGCTTTCTGGATCATCCGTTACTGTCTGGGCTGCCAGGCTTTCATTTATTCTACGATTACGTCCAGGTTATCCGCTACCTGCTGCTTGAAATCAGCAATCGCCTGCTCACGGGATTTATTTCCTGCTGTATATTCACGAACCTGATCTCTCCAGTATGTATTGATTGTTTCATCATACTGAGTTAAGTTAGTACCTTTTGCGAACTGGTTAGCCGGAACAAATGCCTCAAACATATTCTGTCCGCCAAGGAAATCTACGGAACCATCGGACGTTGACATAACTGTACCGCTGGCTACTGCATCCTTTGTACCGCCTTCTCCATTCAATGTGCCGTTAGCCCATTTATACTGAAGCCCGTCTTCTGTACAATCCAATGTAATCCACTCGATAATATCGCCAACTGCTTCCGCTTTCTGAGTATCTTTATTTGCCATAATCCATGTGCCGCCCCAGAAGAAACCAATCGGAGGTTCGCATACTGCCCAATCGCCGTAAGTTCCTTCGCCTACTGCTTCGCCGCCGCAGTTAGGAGCCATTGTATAGTTGATTAACCATGCCGGCCCGAAGAAACCGAGGATGCCTTTTTCGCCTTCGCCCTTCATATCAGCAAACCATGCATCCTGCCAGTCCTGTGTATCATTGTGATATCCATTATCCTTTAACTTCTTGGATAAATCGAGGAACTCTTCACGTTTCGGGTCAATATTAAGTTTTCCGTCAACAATCCAGCCTGCATCTGAACTGTTTTCAACTGCATGCCATATATCGCCGTCACCGGAAACAATACCATAGCCTTTAGCCTTCAGTTCCTCAGCCGCTGTAAAGAACTGATCCCAGCCGGGGCCAACTTTTTTAGCGATTTCTGCCGGGTCATCCGTCCCCCATACATCCTGTGCGATGGAGCGGCGATAGATAAAAGCACCGCCTGTTGCCTGATATCCCAAAGCTACCAGATTGCCGTCTCCGTTTGTTCCGATGTCAACTGTGTACTGGGCAATATCCGCTGCTTCCAGGGCAGCCGGTACATCAATGCCAAGGTCAGCATAAGGCATTGCATACTGGCTTGCATCGCCCTGTGTATATTTCAATACGAAAGCTGCCTCTGCACAATAGATATCCGGAGCATCTGCCCCGCCCGCTGCCAGCGCCTGATCCAAAGCGGGCTGATATGCACCGTCTGTAGTTGCAATAATGGTTGTATTAATTTCATATCCAAAATCAGGATGTGCTTCTATGTATTTCTCAATCATCCCAGGAACTTCGTCCGTGAATGCCCATACATTGATTACTTCTCCGCCGCCAGTGCTGCCGGTACTGTCTGCCGCCTGCTCGGTTGTCGCTGCATCATCCGTTTCCGTTTCATTTGCCGGTTCGTTTGTTGCTGCATTTCCTCCATCACCACCGCATCCAATCAGCAGGGAAGATATCATACATGCGCACAAAATACTTGCTATTAGCTTCTTCATTTTTTTCCTCCTTTTTATTTTCAATATTTTGTGTCATACTGTAAAGCTTTCTTAATGCTCTACTGTTTTGCTTTAATAATATTCTAACATCTGTACCTATTAAGTCTTTACATTTTTTGCTCTGGCTTTAACAATTATTGCTGAATACCGGAGTTTTTATGGCAACATTGACAATTATTTTGCAAGAAACACCGAATAAGAGTAATTATTCATGAAAACATTAACACAAAAGGAAGCATAATAGGGATAACGAGGTCAAAATGCACAAACACCATCGTTATCCCTATTGTATTGCAGCTTTATCCATCAACTGTTACTCTTGTCTCCTTTTTTCATCTCGTCAAATATCTCTTTCACCATCGGTGCATTCTTCGTCAGCTTTTTAATGCTCAAATCTTCCGCCTTATTGTTTGCCAGCCGGAGATTATTTTCAGACGAAAGAAGTGCATCTTTTGTTTTTTGCAGATGGAGAATCGTCTTATCTATTTCGTCCACAGCCGTCTTAAACTTTTCACTGGCAAGCCTATAATTACGTGCAAACCCCTCTTTAAAAGCATTCATATTCTCTTCAAAATGAAGGATGTCAATCTGCTGGTTCTTCGCCGCCTCCAGTTCCTGCCGGTATTTCACAGAGTTGAGCGCAGCGTTTCGCAGCAATGTGATGATTGGAATAAAAAATTGAGGCCGGATCACATACATTTTTTCATATTTGTAAGAAACGTCCACAATGCCGTTATTATATAATTCGTTGTCAATTTCCAGCAAGGACACCAATACCGCATACTCACACCCTTTTTCCCGCCTGTCTTTGTCCAGTTCCTTAAAGAAATCTTCATTTTTATGTTTCGTGGCCGTAGTATCCATCTCATTTTTCATTTCAAACATAATGGATATAAATTCTATCCCCTCTATGGATTCCCTGAAAATAAAATCCCCTTTGCTCCCGGTCCTCACATCATTATCCTTTTCAAAATATGCCGTTGGGAACGCGGTCATTCTCAATGAATTAAACTGATTCAGGCAATGCTGCTCCAAACTCTCCCCCATCATTTTAGTAGATTGTCTTGCCTTGAAGTCTTTATAATATTCAATCTGTTCATCTTTCAGCTTAAGCTTGTCCTCATATTCTTTGTGTAAAGACTGCTCTTTTAACTGGCTTTCTGTCTCTTTATTTGACAGCCGGCTTTTCAATTCCATAATCTCCGTTATTTTTTTGGAAAGTTCTTTTTCTTTTTCCTGGACCGCTTCCGTAACCGCCAGCTTCTTTTCGGCCTCGCTCCCGGAAATCTGTGCCTTTAGGCGTTCAATAATTTTTTCCTTCTCCTTATCTTCGGCAGAAAATTTTTCTTTCAGCCCGGTAATCTCTTCTTTCTTTTTCGAAATTTCCTTTTCCTTTTCATTGACCGCCTGGCTTATGGCCAGCTGCTTTGCAGTCTCGCTCCCGGAGATTTGTGCCTTTAATTGTTCAATCTCATTCTCCCTGTTCGTAAGTTCTGCATTTTTTAAAGAAAGGGCTTTGTCATACTCCTCCTTCTGCTTTATCCGGGCCAGTTCTAAATCTTTTTCTTTCATTTCTTCCAGGTTCTTTTCCCGCTGTTTCAATTCCTTATCAAATTCTTTATCTCTAACCTGTTGGACAATCTGGGCATAGTCAGACTCATCCACAGCAAAAACCTCTCCACATTTAGGGCACTTAATCTCCTGCATAATAATCCGCTCCTCCTTATCTGGTTTTATCTCTAACATTGCGCTGCGATTGCAGCGCATTTCCCGGCTTGATTATATCACTTCCATGCCCTGTTTACCATTATAAAAACAAAGAACGGATTTGAATTATTTAAAATGAAATTTATATACACATATGTGCCAACATCATCTTTTTAGAAAATCGCTAAATTCTTTCAATTCCTTTTTTGTATCTTCCGAAAGCCTGTTATATTCTATATCGTGAATTGCCCCCTCTAATGTATATAAATGTACCAGACATACCTTCGGGTATTTCTGCTTTAGCTTAAGAAATGCATCTTTTGCACCTACCTCTATCAGTTTCTCGGAAGATTCAATACCAACAGATATCAGCTTCCTCTCCATTTCTTTACCAATATTCATCAATGATGTTAATTCCGGCATATTTAACCTCATTTCTGTGCAGCTTTTTGCGCCTATTTAGTTTGTGGATGCTGCGCAGAATGGCAAAGCCAATTAAATGTTTTCACTGAAAACACTTTGGATCTCCTTTTTTATCGAAATTCTTCTTCAATGCTATTTCTGTCGGTAAAACAGAACCCATGAAAGGAATAAGCTGTACCCCGCAGATAATCCCCCCTACAGTTCCCACACAGTCTTTATTTTCTCCAATTACCAAAAGCAAGAATATCACGGTTATCGGCAACATAATCAATCCGCTAAAATACCATATCCTGCCACAATATTTATGTGCAAACTCCCATGTATCTTTGCTTTTCATAGACATAGACGTCCGATACCCAAACACCGCATTTATTTCTTTCGGAACCCTCTTTATAAAATATCTCCCAAATCCAATCATGGTAAGCGGAATAAGCAAATCCATAACCAGCATAAAAACCCAAAATCCCATTGAAGGCCTCCTTTGCATGCTCTGATTTACCCTGTTCCCAATACGAGAATTTATGAATACAAGCTTAAAATTCTTTTATAATTTTTGTAAAGAAAATAAATTCCAAGAGTACAGTCAAAACATATCAGTATTACTCCAATAATAGGTGCCACAACGAACCCAATCCCGGCAAAAAGAAATGCAATGGAATACTTTTTATACAATAGGGCCATCTCCCTATTATAATCTTTGACATTTCTGACTTTTCCCTTTAATGTTGTATCTCCGCTCCAAAAATTGATTGGTTCTTTACTGTCTTTATTGTAGGCAGCAATAATTAAAAACGGAATCGCACACATAACACAAGATATAAGACCTACTATTCTTCCCACCATAGCAATTACCTCCATGACTCCCGGTTTGTTGTTCTGAGTATAGCACATCAACACATAATTTAACGTATTGTGTCAGTACACTGAAGTTTCAAGATGATTATACCACCCTCATAGCCACTTTTGAAGATTTTATTTTGCTTGTTTGCACAATTGTCGATAATTTTCCTGTGTCGTTTTTTCTTCATGTTTCAAAAGATTAAGATAACCACAAATTGCTGTCAGCAGAGTACGTAGGTCATGCGAAATACTTGTCACGGAGTATTTTAGTTCCTGGTCTCCCTGCTGATAATAGCGGCGTTCTTTACGAAGCAAGCGCAGTTCTGTATTGATCCGGCCATCCAGTTCCCGCATTTTTTACCCTTTTACTTGATTGCCTTTTTCCTAAATAATAAAATTCCAACAGCCGTTATACCTATACTTTCCACCGCAGAAAATAAAAATATCTTAGGGAATGGATTTTTCAGAATCTGCATTGGTAAATATTCCCCGTGACTCTCAAATACAGGCATACTTTCATAAGCCGCCTGTCCATATGGATTGATAAGCAGCAGATATTCAAAGCCCATCCGGG
>Ga0209064_1001491_pt1 | contig 35091 bp, 27 predicted proteins | sample Inofromicrocosms_FD_187498 | JGI IMG/M metagenome (GOLD analysis project Ga0209064, IMG submission 187498) | Mouse cecum microbial communities from Vienna, Austria - Inoculum for glucosamine and mucus D2O microcosms (SPAdes) (version 2) | ecosystem: Host-associated > Mammals > Digestive system >... | reverse complement strand
TGGAGAGCCAATAGGCTAACGCGACATTAGGAGGTTCTTTCTTTTGTTAATAATCGTGAATATTTCTCTGCAAAGTTAACCTTTTCCTTTGCAACTGCAAATCTAATAGGAGAGCCAAGCTCCTATCGCTGACACTCTTTCTCCTTAAGTAAACAGCATTGGGTCGCGACCCTACGAGATGGCGGCTTTGAAATTACACAAAAAGACCACTCATCTCCGTAAGTAAACATCATTTAATCGTTACCCTACGAAATCGATCATCTGTCAATCGGTATCGCCCAACCGTGGCTTGCTTGAAGAGCATTCTTTTACTCAGCATTACGAAGTTTGCTGGGAACTACATCTCTCCTGAGCTGATTAGTGTCGAAGACACTGCCTATATGAAATATTTAGAAGGCGCTGATACCACTATTTTACCAAAAATGGTATTAAAATAAAAATGAACTGCTCACGCAGTTCATTTTTATGGGTTTCCAATAGGTACAATTTCTAAGGTAAAAAAGATTGTTTTAGGTTTGCGATACAAAGGTCGTGACTATTTATGGATTGACCAAATCTTTTTATATGTTTTGCAACATACTTTTTTGACATCTCGTAAATCAGCCTATACTCCTTTGTAGCTATATTCTTATCTACCAGCCTATTAAACTCACCAAAGCCTTATATCTAAAAAAGCATCATTAATTTTTAAATAAAGTTAAAGTCAGTTTAATAGTAACAAATTGTTATTATCAGTTAAACTTTTGTTATTAATATTCATCCCAGCTCTTTATCTCGATCTGCTCCAGAGGTATGGTGGTAAACGCACGTATAAACGCCGAAGCGAGACGAGAATTGGTAAGCAATGGGATATTGAGGTCTATGGCGGCACGACGAATCTTGCGGCCGTTGCTGAGCTCTGTACCGGTAAAGTTCTTGGGCATATTCACCACAAGGTCTATCTTGCGTTCGTGCAGCAAGTCGAGCGCCTGGGGCTGCTGGTCGGGGGTTGAAGGCCAGTAAACTCGCACGGCGGGAATGCCGTTTTCGTTGAGGAACTGGCAGGTACCACCGGTAGCATAAATCGTAAGCCCAGCACGATGCAGCTGGTGCGCAGCCTCGAGCATATCGGTCTTTTGCTTGGGCGAACCGGTACTCATCAGCACAGCCTTGTGCGGCACTCGCAATCCAACGGCGAGCAACGACTTGAGCACTGCCTCGTCGGTATCATCGCCAAGACAGCCAACTTCACCTGTCGACGCCATATCAACGCCGAGCACAGGGTCGGCACCGCCGAGACGCGAGAAAGAGAACTGCGAAGCCTTGATACCTACGTAGTCGAGGTCGAAGGCACTCTTGGCAGGCTTCTCAACCGGCAAGCCGAGCATGATACGAGTGGCAAGGTCGATAAAGTTGATTTTGAGTACCTTCGACACGAAGGGGAAGCTTCGCGATGCACGGAGGTTGCACTCAATCACCTTGATATCATTATTCTTGGCAAGGAACTGGATGTTGAACGGACCGGAAATATTGAGAGCTTTAGCAATCGCAGCCGACACCTTCTTGATGCGGCGCATTGTCTCTACATAGAGTTTTTGCGGCGGGAACTGGATAGTAGCGTCACCACTGTGCACACCGGCAAACTCAATATGCTCGGAGATAGCATAAGCCTTTATTTCGCCATGGTCGGCAACGGCATCCATTTCTATTTCCTTGGCGTACTGCACGAACTCTGTTACAACTACCGGGTGCTTTTTCGACACATTGGCAGCGAGTTTGAGGAAGCGCTTAAGTTCGTCGGGATTAGAGCATACGTTCATTGCCGCGCCCGAAAGCACATAGCTGGGACGGACAAGCACGGGATAGCCTACCTCTTCTACAAACTCCTCGATATCGGCAAAGTCGGTAAGCTCGCGCCAGCGAGGCTGGTCGATACCGAGGCTGTCGAGCATAGCCGAGAACTTGTTGCGGTCTTCGGCGCGGTCGATGCTTTCGGCCGTGGTACCGAGTATATGAACTCCGGCACCGTCGAGTCGGGTGGCGAGGTTATTTGGAATCTGGCCGCCCACCGAAAGAATAACACCGTGGGGATTCTCCATTTCGAGGATATCCATTACACGTTCGTAAGTGAGTTCGTCGAAGTAGAGGCGGTCGCAGATGTCGTAGTCGGTCGATACTGTCTCGGGGTTGTAGTTAATCATTACCGATCGCCAGCCCTCGCGACGAGCAGTAAGCAGGGCGTTGACCGAGCACCAGTCGAATTCTACCGACGAACCGATACGGTATGCGCCCGAACCGAGCACGACAACCGAGCGTCCGTCGCCGGCATATTCTACATCATTCTCAGTACCATTATATGTAAGGTAGAGATAGTTTGTAGCAGCAGGGTACTCTGCGGCAAGGGTATCGATTTGTTTTACAACAGGTACAATGCCGAGCGATTTACGGTGGGCTCGCACCTGTGCCATATAGGTGTCGGTATCGGCGGTAAACGCTTCTTTGAATACTGAGCGGGCTATCTGGAAGTCGCTGAAGCCTTGCTCCTTGGCGATACGCAGCAACATTTCGGGAACTGCTTCAAGGTCGTTGAAACCCTCGAGTTCCTCGCTGGTATCGAGGATATTGCGAAGTTTATAGAGGAACCACTTGTCGATTTTGGTAAGGTCGTGGATACGGTCTACGGTGTAACCCTCTTTGAGAGCTTTCGCAATAACGAAGATACGGCGGTCGGTAGGCTCTTTAAGCGCAGCCTCGACATCGGGAATGTTTATCTCGCGGTTTTCGGTGAAACCGTGCATACCCTGGCCGATCATTCGCAGGCCTTTCTGAATCGCTTCTTCGAATGTGCGGCCAATGGCCATAACCTCGCCCACAGATTTCATCGACGAGCCGATATGGCGGTCAACGCCATGGAACTTGCCGAGGTCCCAGCGGGGTATCTTCACTACTACGTAGTCGAGCGCGGGCTCGAAGAATGCCGATGTACACTGGGTGACGCTGTTCTTGAGGTCAAACAGACCGTAGCCGAGGGCAAGCTTCGCTGCCACGAAAGCAAGGGGATAACCGGTGGCCTTCGACGCAAGGGCCGACGAACGGCTCAGACGTGCGTTGACCTCGATTACGCGGTAATCCATCGACGCGGGGTCGTAGGCATACTGCACGTTGCACTCGCCAACGATACCGACGTGGCGGATAATCTTGATAGCGAGCGAACGCAGGTAATGATAGTCGTCGTTGCTTAGGGTCTGCGAGGGTGCTACAACGATACTCTCGCCGGTGTGGATGCCGAGAGGGTCGAAGTTCTCCATGTTGCAGACGGTGATACAGTTGTCGTAGCGGTCGCGCACAACTTCGTACTCAACTTCCTTCCAGCCCTTGAGCGATTTCTCAACGAGCACCTGGGGCGAGAACGAGAGAGCTTTTTCTACCAACGAAACAAGTTCGTCGTCGTTGTCGCAGAAACCGCTGCCGAGGCCGCCGAGAGCATATGCTGCACGCACAATCACGGGGTATCCGAGGCGGTTGGCCACGCGCAGGGCATCATCAACGGTATCTACAGCCTCGCTGCTGATAGTCTTAACATCGATTTCGCGAAGTTTCTCCACGAATAGTTCGCGGTCTTCGGTATCCATAATAGTCTGCACCGGAGTACCGAGAACTTCAACATTATATTTTTCGAAAACGCCTTTTTTCCACAGTTCGACACCGCAGTTTAGGGCAGTCTGTCCGCCAAATGCGAGCAGCACGCCGTCGGGGCGTTCCTTATCTATTACACGCTCTACGAAATAAGGAGTGACAGGCAAGAAATAAATCTTGTCGGCCATACCTTCCGAAGTCTGCACGGTTGCAATATTCGGGTTGACGAGCACAGTCTCTATGCCTTCTTGGCGCAGAGCTTTCAGTGCCTGAGCACCGGAGTAGTCAAATTCACCGGCTTCGCCGATTTTGAGGGCGCCGCTGCCCAAAAGCAGGACTTTGCACGGCTTGCTTTCGTTGGTCATCATTTTTTCAGCAAAGCTATAAATTCGTCAAAAAGGAATTCTGTATCGCGAGGGCCGCTTGATGCCTCGGGGTGGAACTGGGCCGAGAAGAAGGGTTTGCTTGTATGGCGTATGCCTTCGTTTGTGCCGTCGTTCATGTTGATAAACAGCGGTTCCCAGTCGGCGGGCAGGGTGGCATTGTCGACCGCGAAACCGTGGTTCTGCGATGTGACGAAGCACTGGTTAGTGCCCAGACGGCGTACCGGCTGATTGTGGCTGCGGTGACCGTACTTGAGTTTGTAGGTCTTTGCACCGGCTGCCTTGGCAAGGAGCTGATTGCCCATGCAGATGCCGCAAATGGGCTTGCCGATTTCCATGGCCTTGCGGATATTTTCGACGGTAGCCTCGGCAAAGTCGGGGTTACCCGGGCCGTTGCTTATAAACAATCCGTCCCAAGCAAAGGTATTGAAATCGTAGTTCCAAGGCACACGCACCACTCTCACACCACGGCGGAGAAGGCAACGGATGATATTGTGCTTTATACCACAATCTACCAATGCCACTGTGGGGCGTCCTTCGGCATCGGGCTCGAGCTCGCCGGTAAGCGGGCGTGGATCGCAGCCGAGGCCGTCGAATACCATAGGCTCCTTGCACGAAGCTATAGCGATCAGGTTCTCGGCATTGGGGTCATAGAAATCGATATCGGCGCAATCACCGACAATAATCTTACCCAGCATCGAGCCATGTTCGCGCAAATGCTTGGTAAGCGCCCTTGTATCGATACCATATAGGCCGGGAATCTTCTCATCCTTGAGCCATTGGCCGAGACTGCGGTCGGCCAGCCAGTGGCTGTGGTGGAAAGCATAGTCCTGAGCGATAATTGCACGGCAATGGATACGCGAACCCTCGAAGTAATCTTTGAGGGCATCGTCGCCGGCTGCCGGTGGAACACCGTAATTGCCTAACTGAGGAAATGTGGTAACTAAGATCTGACCCTCGTAAGAAGGGTCGGTAAGACTCTCTGGATAGCCGGTCATGGCTGTATTGAATACAACCTCACCGGCCGCGGAACCCTCGTAGCCAAAACTACGGCCGCGGAAAATCGTGCCGTCCTCAAGTATGAGAACAGCGTCGGTACTCGCCTGCATAAGTGTGTGGATTATGGGGTGTCATAAACTGTGGCCCCCGCATTAGGAAGACCATGCAAAGTTACGAATAATTTTTCAACGCCACAAAATAAAAACACACCCAAGAGACTTTAGTGTCTCCGGGGTGTGCTGTAGGGGGTATAGGGGGATCTGATTATTTGCTTGCTTCTTCGGCCACGCCTTCGGGATCAAGCACTACCACGCGGTAGTTGTCCTGAGCGATTACCTGGCGCATGAAGTCTTCTACATCCTTGGTTGTGATGCTCTTGAGGAGTTCTTCCTTACCAAGGAATACATTTACTCCGTTGAGGCCGGTTGCCGACATCGAGCCTGCCCATTCGTCATTGCTCTTGAGGCTTTCCTCGTTGGTCTTGAGCATGTATTCGATAACGGGTTTGAGTTCGTCTTCGCTTACTTTCTCACCTACGGCGTAGAAGATGTCTTTGATAGCCTTGAGGGTTTCGTCTTTCATATCTACCTTGTTGGTGGGGAATGCGCTCTGGAATACTACGTTGAGCTGGTCGGTACGTGTCATGTCGCCATTTGCGCTTATAGAGTAAACGGCGCCCATTTCCTCGCGGACTTTGTTGAGCAGTCGTTTCGAAGCCACCTGACCGGCGATGCTTGCCAGCACTTTGTTTTTCTGGGTGTAGGGCATCTTGGCAAACATACCGATGAAGACAAACGACTGGGGTGTCTGCATCTTGGTAGTGAATGTGTCGGTCTTGCTGCCGGCAGCGATTTCGAATGCGGGGTTGTGGGTGAACTTCTTCGACGCCTTCTTAGCGTTGGCGGGCAGAGTTGCGAGGTACTGGAGCATCAGGGGCTCGAAGCTTGCCTCGTCGACATTGCCGACAAAGTAGAAGGTGTAGTCAGCAGCATTGCTGAGCATACCGCGAACCATATCAACGATAGTCTGACGGTCGGCGGCCTTGAGGTCGTCAACACTGATCATCTGCTTGGCAGGAGCGCTGTAGAGGCTTGCCATGAGGTCTTTCGAGAAGATGAAGTTGGGCACGTTCTCCTGGTTGGCGAGTTGTGCGATAAGGCCGTCGCGACCTGCATTGAACTCGTCCTCGCGCAGACCGAAGCCAGTGAAGTAGCTGTAAATCATCTCCATGAGTGTCTTCAGGTCCTTAGGAGTAGCATTACCGCTGAGGTTGCGGGTATAGTCGCTGAAGCTGAAAGCAACACCGGCCTGCTTGCCCTGGAGGTACTTGCGGATATCGCTGTTGCTGTAGTCGTTGAGGCTCATGTTTGAGATAGCCATGGGGGCGTATTTGATTGACGAAGCCTTGCTCTGGTCGAGGGTGCTGCCTGCGTTGCCTTTTGCCATGGCCTCGAATATGATTTCGTTAGCTTTGAAATCAGTAGGTTTCACTACTACTTTCACGCCGTTAGAAAGGGTATATTCTTTTGCGCCCCATTCCTTGAGATTCTTGACAGCTTTGATCTTGCCTGCCTTGGGAAGCGAGGGTATGAGGGGGTCTTCGCGCATTTCATCCTTGTAGGGTTCGATAGTTTCTGCATCAACAGCTGCGATAGCATTTGCAAACTGCTCTTCAGTGGGGATGGGGAAGCCTTCTTTTTCGGGAAGGAGAGCCACGAGCACGCGGTTGTCCTCAGTAATGACTGCGGGCAAGATAGCGTTGATCTGCTCTACAGGGAATGCAGCGGCGAGCTGGTCGTAGTATTGCTTCTCGAGTTCGATACCGGGTGCAGGCACATTGTCGAGGAAGAGGTCTACATACTCTTTTACGTACGAGCCGTTTTCCACGTCGTTGCGGCCTTCGTAAGCACGCTCGATACGCGAAAGGAACTCGGCCTTGGCACGCTCGTACTCACCGATAGTGAAACCGCCGCGTACGGCACGAAGGAGCTCGCGGTAAGCCTGTGTGAATGCGGGGATAACATCACTGCCCTTGGGGTCTACATCGAGTGTCAGCGCGGGCATAGTCTTCGAAATGAAGAAGTTGCCGGCATAGAGGCGTGCGTTTGCGAACTCTGATTCGGGAGTGTTGGCGATATCGGCAAGACGGTTGTTCATCATCATGGTAATCATCACCTTGGGATAGTTGACCATGAAGTAGAAGTTGGTATTGCGGTGCTCGCGGGGCAGTTCGAGGCCGGGAGCCTTGAACAGAAGACCTACGTTAGCAGCCTTTACTTCGGGATCGGCGCCGATAGCGTAGATAGTGCCGGGGGTGTCTTCAACGCTCACGTATTCGCGGGGAGCGGGATTCTCGGGCATCTTGATACCGCCGAACATTTCTTTAATCTTGCTTTCGATATACTGCGGATCGATATCGCCGACAACGATGATACCCTGCTGATCCGGACGATACCATTTGTGATAGTAATCGATCAGAGCCTGGGGCGGGAAGTTGTCGACAACGTCCATTGTGCCGATAGGCAGACGGTAGCCGTACTTATTGTCGGGATAGATGATAGGGAGCAGTTTCTCGTAGAGGCGCATCTCGCCAACCATCGACTGCGACCATTCGTTGTGGATAACAGGACGCTCAGCATCGATTTCCTTGGGGTCGAGAGTGAGGTCGCAAGCCCAGTCGTGGAGAATGAGCAGACACGAGTCCTGCACGGCCTTCGAAGCCACGGGAACATTCGAGATATTGTACACTGTCTCGTCGATCGAAGTATAGGCGTTGAGGTTTACACCAAATTTCACACCCTTGCTTTCGAGCCAGTTGATAATGCCTTTGTCGGGGAAGTTTGTAGTGCCGTTGAAGCACATGTGCTCGAGGAAGTGAGCCAGACCACGCTGGTTGTCATCTTCAAGAATAGAGCCAACTTTCTGGGCAATGTAGAAATCAGCCTGTCCTTTGGGTTTTTCGTTATGACGGATGTAATAGGTCAAGCCATTGTCGAGTACTCCGTAAACTACAGCACTGTCCATAGGCAGTGGCTGCGGTGCCATTTGCGCATTTACCGACAGCGACATACCGGTAAGAGCTACCAGCATGGCCATACAGCGCATCAGAATTTTCTTCATAGGAACGAATATGTTGTAAAGTTTGTTTCTGCTATTTAGACGCAAAATTAGGTATTTACTTACAAAACAATTGTTAAAATTTACAAAATCGATTTCCAAAAATCAATAAATCGCGAAGCAACGACATCTGCATCGTTATGTTTCGCAACAAATTGCGGGCCTTGCATCGACAATGCGGCCAGGGCTTCGCGGTCGGCAACCAATGATTTCAATCTGTTGTAAGTTCCTTCGAGGTCGGTCGGGTCGGCATTGATAATCGGTCTGAGCGAAGATTCGCCTATATAGTCATAGAAGTCTTCTTCGCCCCCGCTCAGAGGCACCACACCCATAGCCATAGCAAGCAGTGCCGTCGTGGCCGGGGTATAGGAATAAAGCTGGTCGGAAACTATATCGTACCCTGCAAGGCGCGGCAAGAACCGGTTATATGGCACATTGTCGGGGGTATCCACAATCACCCGCCCCGGCATCTCGGATTCGAGTCGGCGAAGCAAACTTATCAGGTGGTCGGCACCTTTTTCGGCCTCGCGACCACGGTGCACGGCATGGAGAATCTTTACAGGCCCGTCGGCAAGGGTATGCATAGGCAAGCGGTCACGCAAAATAGGAATGCCGCCATAAGCTATTGGCAATTCGGGCCTTGTAACTTCGAGCACACGGTGATACTCGTAGAGGGCCGATACAGCTCCGTCGATACGGGCATAAAACTCATTGGTATAGTCTATAAGCTCTTGCGAAAGCCATTCCTTCACTTCGGAAGCATCGGTTGAGCTCCATGGCGTGGGCTTGCCTGCGACACGCCACTCCGAATATTTCAGCACAGGCTCGGGTGAATTGAGGCAGTGGTCGACGTAGTTGGAATCGGTACCGAGTGCGGTGAGGCAGACGATGCCATTGTCGGCGCGAAGCCGTTCGAGCAGTTTGCGAAGGCGTTTGGGTCGCAGTGGAGCGAAGCCGGGTGACGAAAGCTGTACCACGTCGTAGCCTTTGAGCTTGGCAGCATCGATTTGTGAAAGCCGGAACCACAGCAGGGCGCCACCAAGTTTTCCGTGACGCCTCGAAAGGTCGATATTACGCTCGGTCTGCATCCAGCGAGTGCCGTCAGACGCCACTGTCACTTCATGCCCCATAGCCCTCAGAGCCGTGGCAAGATTGGCATGATAGGCACTGCCGTCGCCCATAAACAGTATTCTCATAGCTCTTTATGGTACTTTAGATAATACAAATAGCCTTGTACCAGATATGTCAAAGCCTTGAAAAAAGGCAGTTGCGAGCGCCATGCCTCTACCGGCAGGCGGATTAAGCCTCCAAAATATCCTCGGGCACATGGCAGTATTGCGCCCTTGGCACGCACCACTCCCGGCTGCTGTGCGCTATGGCTGCAGGTGGTAGGACCTCGGTGCTCCGAGAGGGTAATATTCCTAAACACACCGTAAAGCCCGCAACGCATGCAACGCAGGAAAAAGAAGTTTTCCTCGCCGGCGGTGATATAATCTGTACCGATACTTATCCTTTCGGCAAAACGGAGATGATATTTCACTACAGCAGAGCGCCTTAAAGCAATTTCGAATGCAATAGGCGAATAGAATCGCCAAGGCTTGGCGAGATCGTGGCGGTCGAGAGGATATTCGTGGTGCTCAGGGATGACAGAGCGTGTTGTCACAATATCTATGTCATTATCGGCATCAAATGTCTCGATAAGTTTGACAAGGGCATCGGCATTGTATGCGATGTCGTCGTCGGAAATCTGCACATAATCGGCCGTTGCAATATCAAGACAGTGGTTGCGATTGCGTGACACACCTCGATCAGCGAAAAAATACACCTTTATATCATCACGTCCGTCGAATCGCGATGTGTCAAGGTCGAGCCTGTCGGGGTTCTGACATGATACGATATACTCTACCCCGCCGACAATCGGCAGGCCGGCAAGATCTATGGCATCGATCCGCCGGCCGTAAGTAACGATGAGAACCTGTAGCTTCGGACAGGCCATTGTCATATGAATTTATATGCGTGCAGGATACTGTCGACCTGCTCGTAAGTTTTCTCTCTCGGCCAGTCGGGACGGTTTGCAAATATAAGGTAGTACACATCATGCTCGGGGAAATATGCCTCGACAGTCAGATAACCGCCATTATCACCGGTATGGAAAATCTTGCGGGCTTTGCCGGGTACCTGCTCAATAAAAAGCCCGAGGCCGTAAGAAGTCATCGGTATGTCGGTTTCGATAACCGGGGTAATGGCTTTATGCAAAGCACTGTCACCTATCACCTTGCCACTGTACAAAGCCTTCTTCCACTTTAGAAAATCGAGGGCCGAGGTATATATGCCACCGTCGGTCTTGGTGGGGAAGAAGAATGCCTCGCCATAGTCACATTCCTCCCATTTGCCGTCGGGCGAACGCCATAATTTATAGGTGTTTTCGCCTTCGGCAGGGATATATCCGTGCGACAAAGCCCGCAGATCGTCGACCGGGTCGAAATATACGGTATGCTTAAGGCCTGCGACATCGAATATGTTGGCTTTCATCCAAGGGTTGAAGCGTTCGCGTGTTACATCTTCTATTATGGGAAGTACAAGCTGGTAGGTGGGATTCTGATATTCATAGCCGGTACCGGGCTCAAAGACCAGTGTATCAACATCGGCCATATACCTTACCGATTCGGCAGTAAGCGAATAAAGTTTATAGTCGCGGCACGAGCCGAAACTTGTCTCATGGTGCTTGACATACTCGGCCCATTCTTCGTCGGTGCGCGGACGGCTGTCGGGAATACCCGAGGTATGCGACAAGAGGTGAAAAAGGGTCACCTCGGAAAATTGCGGCAAACGAAGCGCAGGTATAAATTTGCTCACATGGTCGTCGAGCTTGAGTTTATCCTGTTCTTCGAGTTTGAGAAGGGCAACAGCTGCGAACTGCTTAGAAATCGAGCATATATTAAACAATGTAGTATCGCAAATCGCCTTGCCATTTTTGAGATCGGCCATACCGTAACCGCGGTCGAACAATATGGTATCTCCTTTGGCTACAAGAACGATAGCACCGGGAGCCTCCGGATCGGGAAATATTGATGTAAATAGAGAGTCGAGCGATGAATCCAAAGCGGAAACAGCACGGTTATGACTGCACGAAGAGAGGATACCGGCAAAGAGACATGCCAGCAAGATTAGACGCATCGAAGCATGAAATTTCATTCCTGAATCGCTTGTTTGGGCAACAACCACTTATGCGACTTAAAGATACTGTCGACCTTTTCAGCCGTTTCCAGACGATTCCAGTCTGCGCGGTTGGCAAATATTAGATAATATAGGTGTTGACGCGGAAATACTCCTTCGTAAATTCCGAATCCACCATTATTGCGGCTGTGAAATACCTTGAAGGGCTTGGAATTGATGTCCTGTACGAATAGCCCAAGGCCGTACTGCACACTGTCGACATCAGTTCCTACCACCGGGCGGTTAACTTCGCGGAGCGACGACTCGGCAATCACACGGCCATGATAGAGAGAATTAATCCAGCGGATAAATTCGCGCGGAGTGGTACATATACCATGGTCGGCACGAGTAAGGAAGAACTCTGTTTCGCCATAGTCTTGTTCGTCCCAGCGTCCGTCGCGGCTTCTGAATCGCCCCGGGGCAGGGTTGCCGGTTGCCGGTCGATAGGCATGAGCCATACGCTCGTGAGGATGCGACGGATCGTAATATTCAGTCTCGGCAAGCCCTGCGGGTTCAAAGATATTCTTGCGCATCCATACCTCAAAGTTCTTTCCACCCACCTGCTCTATCACCAAAGGCAGCAATAGATAAGGGGCATCCTGGCAATCAAATTCCGACCCGGGCGAAAAATCGAGACGCTTCAGGGTCTTGAAAAACTCGCGCAGTTCTTCCTCGCGGCCATAGAGCAGATAATCAGGCCCATAGCCAAAAGGTGACTGATGTTCTTTGACATACTCATTCCATTGGTCGGCGTTACGAGGCCGCAAATCGGGCAGGCCGGTGGTATGCGACAGCACGTGGCGCAACTTCACCTTGTCGAATACTTCGCGATTAAATTCAGGGAAGAACCTACTCAAGCTGTCGTCAAGGCTCAGCAAGCCATTATCGCGCAGCTTGATAACAGCCGAAGTGATATATGTCTTCGACGCAGAGGCGACATTGAACATAGTACTGTCGCTCATCGGTATGTTTTTATCAAGGTCGGCCATGCCGAAGCTACGGTTATACACAACCGAATCGCCACGACACACAATCACAACACCGCCGGGAGCACCAGGGTCTGTAAAGATAGTCGAAAACAACGAATCGAAAGGCGCGGTAATTTCACAATCGGCAACAGCCTTGTTATCTCCTGTTTTACAAGAGAAAACGACGCCGCACATAAAAAAGAATGTGATGACAGAAACAAATACTATGCCTTTTCTTTTCATTTGGCCGCAAACTTATACAAAATCCCGAGAATACGCAAGCGTATCATCATATCTTCCTATTATTTTCACCAAATTGTTACAACATTGTATTAGAGATACAAAAGTGGCATATCCGGCGCCTATTGCACGGATATGCCACCCAATAAATTCAATGACACAGGGCATATCAAGCCCTGCCGTTTATCAGAAATTCACTCTGAAGCCGATTGCGGGGCACCATGAATGCACGCGGTAGTCGGCGGTAAATGTAGCCATTTTGCCTGCAAGCAGGTCGGCATAGCTGCACGATGCGTTGTCTTTGCCAAGACCGGCCACATAGAGCAGCGATGCATCGATAGTGAAATACTTGATTGGCGAGAACGAGAAGCCTACAGACGGTTCGACCTTGGTCATACCCGGGGTCTCGGGGTTGTAGTGTGCATCATTGACAGGCGTGGTGTCGATCATCACACCTGCGCGAAGGTCGAGTCGGTTTGTGAGCGAATACTGTGCGCCTACACGGAATGTCCACGAATTGCGGTAGTTCTTTTCGAGATTCTGGTTGTAAGGCTTGAGGGTTTCGCTAAGGAAATCGATTTCGAGGTTCTTGTATACATTCCAGAATGTAAGCTGGGCATCGGCGGCAAGCTGAAGTTTTTCGATAGGCTTGTATGCTACACCGAAATTGAGCACTGCCGGGGCTGGCATTTCGGCGGCAAAGTTTGCTTTATCGAGCACGTTGAGTTTCTCCTGTAGCAGTTTGTGAGCCATTTCATTGGCATATCTGAGCGAAGCATCGCCCGATTTCACCTTGAGGTTCATCTTTGAGCGATACGAAACGCCCACTGTAACCTGCTTGGTGATATCCCACATAGCGCCGACGTTGAAACCAACCGTGGTAGCCGCACGACCGGTGAGGTTGATCGACGCCGGAGTGTCGGTAAACCTGTAGTCGTTACCCATTAGCGATAGAAGACCATTGAGCGATGCCGGGGTTACGAGGCCTTTGTCGAGGTTGACATTACCCCATGTAATCATCGCACCGGCACCGACAGAGAGACCGGGTATGATTTCCCAAGCTACAGTGGGCTGGAGGGTGAACGCCTTGAGGTTGACGCTCTGGTTGAGTACTGCACCTGGCCAATTGTCACCCCATTTGATACCACTGCCGTAGGGGGTGTAGAAACTTACACCGGCGGCAAAGTTATCGTAGACCTTCATACCGAGGTTGAAAGCCATCGGAGTAGACGCGGGGTTGGAGGTATTATAATCCACACCGTCGACCTTGGCTGTAGCATGAGCGAAGATTCCGGTCACAGAGCCCTGGAAATCAATAGTATGCTCTTCAAAGGCAAGACCTGCGGGATTGAATATCATACTTTCGGCGCCGAGTTTGAGAGCCGTACCGGTATGTCCCATACCGTTCTGGCGGGCACTCAGCGTGTTGACTTGGTAGCCTTAGGCCGACATGCCGAAAACTGTTGCCGACATCAAAGCGGCAATTGCAATCTTTTTCATTTAGAAATTATATTAGTTGACAAATAAATCTTTATCGTGTCACTCAAAGCCTATATGTCCAAGGACCTCCTTGTTTACAACATTAATAGGATTGCCGTCGATAAATGCTTTCACATTTTCAGCGGCAATATCGAGCAGACGCTCCCTTGCCTCAACACTTTCCCATGCAATATGGGGCGTGATATAGCAGCGAGGGGCGGCAAGAAGGGGGTTGCCGGGGCGCGGGGGCTCATTATCGAGCACATCGATACCGGCGGCATAGATACGCCCTTCAACAAGCGCTTTTGCAAGGTCTGTGGCATTGACCACCGGGCCTCGCGAGGTATTGATAAGTATTGCCGAGCGCTTCATCAAGCGTAGTCGGCGACTGTTTACAAGCCCCTGCGTATCAGGTGCCAAGGGGCAATGAAGACTCACCACGTCGGAGTTAGCGAATAGTTCGTCGAGGCCTACTTTCACATATCCCTCCGGCAGTTCCTGTTGCGACTTCGATGTATATACCGCAATCTTCATACCTAAAGCCTTGGCTATAGCGGCAGTAGCCCGGCCTGTATTGCCGAAGCCGACCACGCCGAATGTCTTACCGTCGAGTTCGTGCCAGTCTTCGATAAGGAATGTAAAGGCCGACGACGCAGTCCAACGGCCACCATGAACCTCGGTAGAATAAGACTCAACCCTGTTTGTAATGGCAAGCAAGAGCGAAATGGCATGTTGGGCGACAGAGGCGGTGCTGTAAGCCGGGATATTGGTAACAACGATACCGGCCTCGGTTGCTGCCGCAAGGTCGATGATATTGTAGCCGGTGGCAAGTACCCCGATATACTTCAGGTCGGGAAGCGCGGCGATATGCTTTGCCGTCAAGGGTACTTTATTGGTTAGCACCATGTTATGGGCAAGGGCATGGTCTACAATCTTACGAGCCGGTGTTTCTGTATAACACGAGATACAGTCTACAAGCTTGCCTATCTTAGCCCAGCGAGGGTCGTCGATGTCGAATACTGTAGCTGCATCGAGCACACTGAGGTCAGGTTCTTCTATGATCATTGTCGGTCAATTACGGATTGAAACAATTCCGGCTTATAATAAATCAAAGGACCGGATAATAGTCTAATTGTCGAGTCTATTATCCGGCCTTAAACTTTAAACCTTATGATTAAAAACTAAGTCTTATTATTTAATAAGATATTGCGAAGATATCGATTCGTTGCAGAGCACTCGGTGGATAGTGTCGGCAAACAAGTGAGCCACCGATAGTATTGTACACTTCTTGCACCCCTTTGTGTAGGGTATCGAGTTTGTAAATATCATCTCGGTGAGGGCAGAATCTTCTACACGCTGCGATGCGGGGTCGCTCATAATGGCGTGCGAAGCGAGTGCGCGTACGCTCTTTGCGCCATTTTCCATCATCAGGTCGGCAGCCTTGGTGATAGTGCCTGCGGTATCGACCATATCGTCGACAAGGATTACGTTCTTGTCCTTAACATCTCCGATAACGGTCATCTTAGCCACCACGTTGGCCTTGGCACGCTGCTTGTGGCACAGCACCAGGGGTACATCGAGGTATTTGGCATAGTTGTTGGCACGCTTAGCACCGCCCACATCGGGTGTGGCGATCACCATATCCTCAAGGTTGAGACTCTGGATGTACGGGATAAATACCGACGAGGCATATAGGTGGTCGAGAGGGATATTGAAGAATCCCTGTATCTGGTCGGCATGCAGGTCCATAGTAATCACGCGGTTTGCACCGGCAGTAACCAGCAGGTCGGAAACCAGTTTGGCAGCAATCGACACACGGGGTTTATCCTTGCGATCCTGACGCGCCCAGCCGAAATATGGCATAACCGCAATGACAGAATGGGCCGAAGCACGCTTAGCCGCATCGATCATTAGCAGCAGTTCCATCAGATTGTCGCAGTTGGGGAATGTACTCTGCACGATGTACACATCGCAGCCACGTACGGTTTCCTCGTAGCAAACTTCGAATTCGCCGTCGGCGAAATGTTCGATTTTCATATTGCCCAGCTCTACGCCGAGTTCTTTGCAGATTTCTTCGGCCATATACTGTGATTTATTGCCGGCAAAAATCTTAAAGGGGTGAAGGGAATCCATTGGATAGAATATGATGTTGTTTCAGGTCTATTTTTTATTCTTTTTGTATGTCATGTCGGGAGCCGGTTTCTTGGGCTCTTTCTCACTCTTGGAGGCATTTACCTGCTTTGCGACTTTGGGCGTGGAACGTCGGGTTGCAGCGCCGCGGAGCGGTTCGATGCGATTGCGCGAAAGCTTCCAAACCACTGCTCCATGGGCAGGTACGCTGATCTTCATTGGCTCGGTAGCACTGAGGGTCTTGGCCTCGGTAATACCGCTGAGCAATTCGCAAGCCTCGGTATCAGTACCCTGGGGCAGATCGAGCGACAGGAAGGCATGCATGGGGATATTTAGCGATATGTCGCTGTCGCTGTCGCCAAAGTTTGCCACAATCACAAGCAAGTCGTCGTCTTTATGGCGCAGGAACGCGAAATGACGGTGTGGGTTGAGGCCCGGATTTTCGAGATTGACATACATCAGGTCGAAGAAATCACCGTCGGCGATAGCCTGTTCGGAATTGGCAAGTGAGAGTATATCGGTATACTTGCGGCGTAGTTCTTCCTCTTCGGGCGTAAGCTTGCCTTTGCAGCTGCCACGGTCGAGCCAACGACGCACCGATGCCACACTCCAGTAATCGAATATGGTGGTACGGCCATCGTGACCGCTGTAGCCTTCGCTGTCGGTGCCGGGCTCGCCAAGTTCCTGACCGAAGTAAATCATCATCGGGCCCTTGTTGATAAAGGTGCTTACTGCCATCGAGGGTATGGCACGGCGAGCGTCGCCGGCATAGAACGGCGACGCGAAGCGCTGTTCGTCGTGGTTCTCGAGGAAGTTGAGCATATGTTGCCCGATACCTTCTACAGCCTGCCAGCATCCGGTGATTCTCGCTGCCGAATGATTCTGGGTCTCGATAGCTCGAAGAGTATCGTAGAGATTGACCTTGTCGTAGAGGTAGTCGAAACCGCCGTAATCGATAAACGGACGGTATAGGCCGATATCATAGATTTCGGCGATAAATATTATATGCGGATAGTGCTGTTTGACCTGAGGTATGGCCCAATGCCAAAACTCGAGAGGCACCATGTGTACCATATCGCAACGGAAGCCGTCGATACCCTTCGAAGCCCAATAGCGCAAAATATGCAGCATTTTGAGCCATGTGTCGGGTATAGGGTCGAAATGGCGGCTGCCGTTGCCGTAATCGACGCCGTAATTCAGTTTCACGGTATCGTACCAGTCGTTGACGCCGGGAAATGCGGTAAAGCAGTCGTTGCCCGATGCCTTTGCCGGGAATTCGACATATGCGTCAGGCCCGCAGCCAAGATCGATATGCGGAGCAAACTGTTGCCAGGTGATATAGTAGAAATTATTGTCGCGGGCAAAGAACATCTCGTGGTTGTCGCCGTTGCCGAAATCCTCGATGCCGGCAGGCTTTGCATCTGATGCATACTGGCGGCCTACGTGGTTGGGTACAAAGTCGATAATCACTTTCAGACCGGCATCGTGTGTACGCTTTACCAATGCTTCGAATTCATTCATCCTGCGGGGCACGTCTACGGCCAGGTCCGGGTCGATATCGTAGTAATCGGTAATAGCATACGGGCTACCGGCATGTCCTTTGATTACATAAGGGTTGTGCTTTGGTATACCGTAGGCCGTATAGTCGGCATCGTGCGCATGCTCTATCACGCCGGTATACCACACGTGGGTAGCGCCAAGGCCCTTGATAGAATCAAGCACCGTGGGGGTGATGTCGTTGAGCTTGCCCGAGCCGTTTTCGGCTAACGTACCGTTGACGACAGGTGCGTCGCAATAATTTGCAAACAGTCGCGGGAGTAATTGATAGATGATTGGCTTTACGTAGGTCATTGTTTATCCTTGCTTGTTGTTGGGTGCCACATACCGGCGTTTTTGAGTGCCTTGCGGGTATGCATGTAACCGCTGACAACCAGTTCTTTAATTTGGCTCAGGTCAAACACGGCGTAATCTGCGATTTCGGGTGTCTGCACCGACAGGTCGCACATCTCCATATCCTGAGCCTGATTGGCCTTGGCCATCAGATTATAAGTGCGATATGCAACTTCGATTATTGAGCTGTATTTATCTTTTTTGCGCAGCGGGCTGACATTTATGCCTATCAGTGTACGGCATTTGTCGCGCAGCGCCCAGGCGGGCATATTGCGCAGTACACCACCGTCAACGTAGTGCACGCCGTCGATTTCTACCGGCGGAAAGATAATAGGTATCGAGCACGAAGCAAGCATACGCGGCATTATCTCGCCACTGTTGAAAATATGAGGCCGGGCATTGTCAAGGTCAGATGCGATGATAAAGGTAGGGATATCGAGGTCTTCGATATTCTGTTTATCGCCGATAGCATCCTTGACGAGCTTAATGAATTTATCGATTTTGAAAAGCCCGCCCTTGCCCCAGCTCAGCTCGGCGAGGTTGCGGAAACTCTGGCCGCCGAAAATATCGGCCATGTCTATAGGCTTGACACCTGCGGCATACAGGACGGCTATTACCGAGCCTGCACTGACCCCGGCAATGGCATCTGGTCGCAAACCGGCCTCCTCGATAGCCATCAAGGCGCCCACATGGGCAAAGCCTCGTGCACCGCCACCGCTGAGTGCCACGCCCAATTGATAAGGGCACTGCTCAACATTCTCTGTATTAGCCTTTAACGTCATATTTCTAAAAAGACACAGCCTATTAGAGCTCTTTTCGATTGCAAAATTAGCTTAAATATTCCTAACCGTCAATTTTTCGGCCCAAATATTTTCATTTCAGCTTCAAGTGAGTGCGGAATATTGTGTTTCCGGCCTCCTCGCATCGATTCAGTTTTTATTATTGTGCAGTACCAAAAATATTTATAACTTTGCGAGGTCTGATAACCAATCACACATTTAGTCCGGGCTATCAAAACCCAACAGCATTAGCACATAATGAAAGACTCCGACCAAGAATCTCAAAACACTCTGCTTCGGCGCTTGTATGCCACAATTTTCAATGGTAAAAACCCGAAGTGGAAATACTACCTCTACAGCTATATAAGACTGCGCATACCTGCGTGGTATCTGAAGCGTAAACTTAGGTCAACGCTCGCAAAGGCTACATACCGAAGCGATTATGCCGATATTTTAGAGCGTCGCAATTATTATTGCAAACTCGGCCCGGCCACGGCGATACCCTCCGACGCCACACCTATCGCTGATGTCAAAATCAAAGGGCAGAAAGTATACCCGCTCGACACTCTGCGCTTTGCCCGTTGGTTCGATTCAAGTAACAAGATATCATTGCTTCCCGGCGATATCATACATATCCCTCAAGAGCCGTCGATAGTCAAAAGCCGCCCGATTGGCGATAACAACGCCAATTCAATACTACTCTGCCTCGACGCGGTAAGGCATTTCATTCTTCTAAAAGACAAGATTCCTTTCGCTCAAAAAATCGACAAGGCGCTTTTCCGAGGGCGTACAAGGGGCAATGTGCTTAGGACAAAGCTAATGGAAGACTACATCAACAGCAGCCTGATCGACGTAGGCGATGTTGACAAACCAGGCAGAATACCCGAAGAATGGCGTGTACTCAAACTCACCATTCCCGAGCAACTGAAATCCAAGTTCATAATCGCTCTCGAGGGCAACGATGTGGCAAGTAACCTCAAATGGATTATGTCGTCGAACTCCGTTGCAGTCATGCCCAAACCGAAGTATGAAACATGGTTTATGGAAGGCCGACTCATTGGCGGATACCACTATATCGAGGTACTGCCCGACCTTTCCGACCTCGAACAGAAAATCAGATATTACATCGAACATCCATGGGAAGCTGAAGAAATTATAGCCCATGCGCATGAATATGTAGACCAATTCCGCGACCCCGAACGCGAGAAAATCACATCACTCCTCACGCTACAACGATATTTCGAGGCAACCGGTCAAAATCCGATATAGGTCCCAAAAACATAATGCCAAACTCCGGCCCGCTATACAACGGACCGGAGTTTGGCATTTTATACCACTGTTTAAAAGACTTTAAAACTTATTTTCTACCATTTTTTTTGGCAAGTCATATTTATTAGTGTAACTTTGCGTCGGATAATCCCCTCGGGCATTTATCCGAGACATTTTTGGAAGCGTTTTTTGCTTTATCCTTCTATCGAAAATCGCCAATCTTTCAAACGCAGGTAAAGCAGTCAAGAGACGCTCATGCTTGTCGTATATCCGCTCCCCGACAAGGGGATATCGATATCCGATAAGGCGTGGGAGCGGACTGTTTATTGCGTTTAAGGCGTTTGGCGATGCCTCGATAGAAATAATCAGTGAAATCGTCCCGCGCTTTTTTTGTGCCATTTAGAAACCATATATAGGCTGAAACAGGGGACAAGCCAGCCTAAGCCAGATAAATGAGATAAGAGACTTAGCCTTAAACCAGATTTCCAACTTCACTTCACTACACATCCTTAAAAAAACAGACTGTGCAATGTTCATATTGCACCATAACCTATTTCAAAAATGAGAAAGATATATTACACATTAACACTCTTGCTGCTGTCTGCGATAACCTGTCAGGCTCTTCCTAATGCTGCTGTGCTATTGCAGCACGAAGGTTTCGTAACCGTATATTCACAAGACGACCTTGACGAGGCCCTTTCAAACTCGGTCGACGGCGACACTATATTCTTATCAAAGGGCACATATCCGGGATTTACCATCGACAAACAAATTACGGTAAGAGGCGAGGGTGACAGGGAGACTGTGATAACAGGACTCATAACCGTTGCTATACCAGACTCGGTATCACTTAAATCTTCAGTCCTCGAAGGCCTCTCATTCAACGGCTATTACACCGCGGGCAATGACAACTACAGCATTCGCGTGACAACACCTCTCGACGGTTTTAAAATAAAGCAATGCTATTTTGAGTCATTGGTTTTCGACAGGACTCAAACCAATGTCGTAATCGACAAGTGCTATTGTTCAAAATACATATCCGTGCCCCAATATGTAAGGTCTCTGCAAGCTGTAAATTCGAAGTTCTACGCGGTAGACTTTAAACATCCCTCGGATTATTATAGCAGTAATAGTTCAAAAGAAATTACATTTATCAACTGCAATGTCAGGACATTCCATGATTTTGAAAACTTCAAAGGCTCGCTCATCAACTCTATCAGCGGATACGGCCGAAGTGGAAGTGAAGTAAGTTTGAGTGGCTGCTCCATTATCAACTCTCTTGTGAGCACATATCGACTTACTATTAAAACCAGTTGTTACCGTGAGAACTGCTGGACTGTAGAAAGCACAAAAGTTCTAAGCGACAACATGAGCTGCATGTATAGCAACAATGAACTGATTGAAAACGGTTATATCGGAAACGACGGCACCGTGATAGGTTGTTTTGGTGGCATGACTCCGTATACTCTCACGCTCAATGTTCCGGTAGTTACCGATGCAGAAGTCAAACTCGATGCCATTGAGAAAAGATTGGATGTCAAGCTCACTGTCGGTGTAAAATAGTACTGATATGAGACTTTTGTTTACATCCGCTTTGCTGTTCGCAGCTTTTACACTCATCCATGCCAACGACAGAATGACAGGCGAATACTGGATAGATTCGGAGTATGCAAGTCATTCTGTAATAACCGGCATGGACACATGTGCCTATATAAACGTACCTATTGAAAACATAAAACCCGGATTGCATTTTTTAAATTTCCGCGCCTTCAACATGGAGGGTGAAGCCGGATTGCTGTTCCGAACAATGTTTTACGTTTATGACGACAAATCAGACGCCGCCCCGATGTCAACCGAATGTTGGATTGACGACAATTATGTTTCACGTCTGGTTTCAGACTGCAAGCCCCAGTCAGTATTTTCTACCGATATAAGTAATCTCAAACCCGGCGTACACTTTTTTAATTGTCGAAGTATAACCAACAATGGCATCCCCGGCAAATTATACCGCACCATGTTCTTTATACAAGAAAATGCGCAACCTGATGTAGCGGGGTATGAGTATTGGTTCGACGGAGACTCGACAAATACAAAGGATGTCAACGCTTCCGGACGCGAAATCCTTTTATCTATCGACTTAAGCAATTTTTCCTTGGGTGAGCACACCCTGCACATCCAAATGAAAGACAGCTTTGGTCGCAAAGGGCCCGAACATACTGAAAAATTCATTGTTGACCTTATTACAAATATCGAGGAAATTGTAAAAGACTCCGACTCCTTCAACATTTATAATCTTTCCGGCTATCCGGTCATGAAAGATGCAAAAAAAGAAGACCTGCATAGCCTGCCTCAAGCAATTTACATCATAAACGGCCACAAGGTCCTGATAGACAAACGCAAGTCTAATATCTAATATCTAATAACTTTAACCAACAATAAATCCTCAGAGAGGTCGCAACAGCTTAGGCTTGTGCTACTTTTCTGAGGATTAATTATACTTTTTGCCACACCTCTCTCAAACATGAAGATTTAGGCCTTGAAGCTCACTTTAGCATCTTACGGCCTTTGGCGATTACGACTTCCTTTGCGCCTGCATCTACTACCCGGCCTTTCAGATTGTACAAAACGAGGTCTTCCATGTCTTTGCCCGATTCTAATGCCCCTATTCCTGTCTGGGTCTGATCTTCATAGGCGATTTTCAGGACTTCCGGTTTTTCAATTCCTTCCGGCAGTGTGACATAGCATTTGTTTTTGGCTACAGGAGTGTCGGCTGTCACTTTTTCAAATCTACGATTTTGAGGATTAAGCACATAACAACCGGGCTTGGCCGATTGCATTGCCGACAGCGCTCCGGTAAGGGCCCCGCTATTACAAGTTGCAACGCTCGCATCTGTAGCCGCAGTCATGATATGAGGCTCGGTTGCGCCTTGCGACTCAAGTATTACAGGAGTATTGGCAGGTATGACCGATGATATTTCGGTAAGCAGCACTGTATCAAAGCTCTTATTGAAACCTGTAGTATACGCCTTGACCCCGGCGGGTATTTCAACATCAAAATGAGCACAATAGGTAGTGATACCGCTTTCGTCAAGGTCTATCATTGCCACCCGGGGCAATTTCTTTATAGCATCTTTAAGAGGTTCGAGACCCTCTGTTATATTCGACAGTTCAAACTCCGGCATACTGTCATCTCCGGTCTGCTCGAACTCCCACACACCCGAAGAATACCCCCCGACAGGGAAGCCACGCAGATCCGACACAATCACCCTGCTGGTTGCAAAACCGCCAAAAGCGTTCATATAGCCGTTTTTGTCGGCCGAAAGACGTATGCTGTAGCCATTACCGCTTGCTTCAAGACTCAGTACTTTTGTCGCCTTATCCTCACAGGTTTTCCAATAATTACCCTCGGGAAGTATAAACGATTTTGTTTCAACATTATAAAGCCATACATCTCCGGTTTCGACATCTGAGATCTTAGACCAAACGCAATATTTGTCGGGCTCGGTAATACGATTCAGATAATTCTCATAATCGCGCTCCACAGTCACGTAATGGTTGGCCGACTGTTTGCTACCCTTGATATAAATGTTCTCGATACCTGCGTTGAATACTATTGCATCGTCATTCTCGCCATTTCCACAAAATTTGAGAGTAGCATTATCCATAGCGACCCACACCGCATTGCTGCCTTCGGCAACGCGCAGGCCTACAGTAATGTCGGCAATCTCAGTAAGGGTATATTCTACTGAATAGTGTTCTGACCAATTGGGAGTAATACTGGCACAAGCAAGCGACCGGTCATTAATAAACAGAGACACACCTGTGCACTCGTCGGTCTTACTCTGTGCTATAACGTCGGCCTCGAAAATATACTTACCTATAGGCATATCGCGCAAGGTTTGACTTATACTGTTGGGAGACGTCACAGTATTCACGTTGTAAGCCTCGACAAAGGGAGTCATACCCAGTTTATTATAGTTATGATTATTCTTGGTGTTGAGATGAAAATCCCCACCGTCACCGGCTTTTAGGATATCCCAGCCGTCGAGACTGTTCATATCACCGTTCTCAATATTGATAGCGATAGGCCTGTTTGCAGAAGCGTTTGCAAACTTGAAATTGTTGATAGCCTTGGTCAATGCTTCGTAAGATTCTTCAATACAAGGAATATAGAAACTCGACAAAGCCGCCTCTACCTTTTTAATCTCCTCGCTCAGTTGCTCTTTACCTTTATTATATGCAGAATTACCAAGAAGGGCGTTTGCTTCAGATATCGCCTGGCTCAACTTGTCGCGGACTGCTATAATATCTGTCAACTGCAGAGTATGAATATCGGTATCGCCGCCAAGAGTTATCTGTACCTTGAGGCTCTTTGTATCAGCAGGAATTTCTGCCACCGGTTCCAACGAGAGTGTAGTCTGGGCGTAAGGAGACAAGGATGACACAACACCTTTGGACAGAATCTCATTTTTATCCGACATAATAAGTATCGCCACACCATTATCCGATGCCTTCAACCCATAATTCTTCACATCGATGCTGCATACTTTATTATTGCTGTCTACCACAGGGTCGGCAGGAGAAAGATATGCCGGTTCGTAGTCGATATACTTCAGGCGGGCATAACCATAGCACATATCCCCGGCTTTGGAATTGGGGAATACAGGTGTATAGCCTGCAGCATAGCGGCCTATAAGTTTGGGAGCAAATTCATCGTCGGTAAGGCCGGTGTCTTTGCCATTGAACACAAGCACCACACTACCGTCGGCTTCTGCCGTATTTGATATGCAGTGAGCGCCGCCGCCGAGATTCACAGTTTCGTGCGAGCCGAATCGCAATGTACCCATATCAAGATCTGTAACAGGCTTAAATCCGGGCTCGGCAAAGATTCTTACTTTTATCTCTGATGTCGACGGGCTTATCTTTGCCTCATTGAGCACTTCCATCCTCATACCGGGGTTGAGGGGCATGACGATATTCTTAGATGAGTGTATATCATCGGCAAGAACATCCGACTTTTCAACATCTATAACAGCCATGTTGAGATAGATAGCACGGCCATAGTTGTCCTGTACAACGCGGGGGCGTTCGAATTTAACCCAAGGTTCTCTTGTACCGTCGGCATGCAGAGCCACTGTCGGGTCGTAGGCCGTACCGCTTTCAGCCACCCAGTGATAACCGTCTTTCGAACGGCTGTAGAATGCCACTTTGTCATTCCAATGATTCACAATCATATGGTATTGGAATTCATCGCGCCACACCACGGGGTCTTCGTAATATCGCTGATATACACCGGGGTAGCTGCTTACATCGCTGATATTTTCGAAAGTCTGCAAGCCATCTTCGCTTACCCACAACGCTCCGCCTCGGTCCATACAATATACCGATCCGTCGCTACGCTCCTGAAAAGTCCAGTTTGAATAGGTATTGGTGCTGCCGGTCGATAATGCGCGTCCTCGCAGATTTGTAGGCATAAGCTCTCTTGTGCCCCAGTCGTCACCGAGGGTCTTCGATGTATAGCGATATGCCGCCTTGTTGCCGATAAGTACGTAGAGCACATATGTGCCGTCCTTGGCTTTGAACACTGTCGGGTTGTGGCCGCCTCCTACATTAAAGCCCGATGTAAGTTTGAACGGACCATGAGCTGTGTCTGATGTAAGGTGATACACATCCGAATTAGACCAATATGAAAAAGCCCTTGTGCCATCCCAACCGGCTACATAGAGGTGATATTGACCGTCGTCTCCTTTTAATATATTACCACCCCAGAAATAATGAACCGGTTTGCCCTGGCTATTAGTTTCGGGTTCCGCGCCATTGTCGGCATAGCGGTTAAGCAAGGCTTCATCGCCCCATAGAGGCTTATCACTATAGGTGCCCTCCATTGGCAATATGCGATCTTTGAATTCGGCGCCGGGCACGTTTCCACCGGCTGCACCGAGTACTGAAGTCAGGGCTAAACCCATGACTGTTTTTCGTAGGATTCTCATGGTGATTTGTTATGAATTGTGACACTGCAAAGTTAGGCACAAACCACCACGGCGTATTGCTGTATAATCCCAAGTACTTGAACTTTTGTCCGATTAGATTGAACTATAGTCCCAAACCTTGGGATTTACCATTGGAAATTAACCGATTACCTATAATCAGTCGGAGCGACACCAAACATCTCCTTAAATCTCCGGTTGAAATAGCTCGGCGACGCAAAGCCGCACATATTCGCAATTTCTGAAATACTATACCGGCTTTCCTTTATCATAATCGCGGCTTTCTTTAGCCTTATACTACGAATAAATTCGGTAGGTTTCTGACCGGTAATCTCCGGAAATTTCCGATACAGGGACGAACGGCTCATCGCCATTTCCCTGCACAAAAAATCTATATCAAAATCTGTGTTGCCTATATTATCTTCAATCAGAGATATTACCCGGTCTATAAAGTCCTTGTCGGCGTTGTTGTCTGTTATATTCTCGGCAACGCTTTCGAGCGAAGTATCGTCCTTCAGCAGATAACTGTCGAGTCGGCTTTGCAGTTCGGCAAGTTTATTCTGCGTTGCCTTGAATCGCTGCCAGAAACGATCGCCAAGCACAACTATCACGATAAGTACGATAGCATATATCGTATAAGCCCACCACGATTCCCACCAGGCCGGCAGGCGGTGAATAGTCAACGACCCCTCCGACACATCCCAACTTTCGGAATTACGAGCCTTGACATCGAGTTTGTACTCTCCTTTCGACAGCGATGTAAGGCGTACGATATTCTGCCCCACAGGTAGATTAACCCATTCGCCGTCATTGATGCGGTACGACATCTCGATATAAGGTGCATTCAGGTAATCGAAGGTAGTAAAAGCCAACTCTACATTAACTGCGTTTGCAGGCAGTACAAGTTCATCCTTATCGATTCGCACATACTCGCTCTTGCCGTCGACAACAACAGTCGACAGCACTACCTGCTCTTTCTTAGTCCTGATACCTTGGCCGATTTTTAATATTGCATCCTTTCCATCAACTACAACACTGTCGTCTGCAAACTTGATAGTACCGAATTTTCTTTCCTCCGCCAGGTAATTATTGTTTGTAATGATACGATATTGGCCTGTAGATGGATTGTAGCTCTTTATTCTCTTGTCGGTAAGAATCCACAATATGCCCAACATATCAGATACTATACCATTCACTGGGTCGGAATTATACGTACTCGCTATTTCATCAAGATCCAAGGTGCCTGCATCTCGATTATACTTCCATATCTGGCCTTGCCAACCTCCAAGCCACACATCGCCGTCGGGGGTAACACACAAAGTCTTACTCTCCGTACCGACAACAAGGGGTGTCACAAGCCCGCTTTCCGACATATACGACAAAGCCGAAAATGCAGTTATAAAGTAGATGCCTCCGTCGGGGGCGGCTGCCATTTGCCTCACATTGCTTAATCCGGAGATATATTTTCCACCGACTTCGATGCCGTCGTAGTCACTTTTGAATAAGGTCCCGTTTCGTCCGACGCAGCGTCTCAAATCTACTTTGCCGCTCTTACCGTCTTGGTCTAACCTGTTTATAAAAGAGTCCGAGGAAACGCTTATATATGGTTCTTCGTCAATCAATTCCCATTTATTGCCATGCCGATCGACAAAAGATGTGTATAGTGCTGCAGCTTCTTGATCTATCACACTGTCACCCGGTGACGGCTCTACAGATATACGCCGATATGATTTGTCGTACCTACAGATACCACTGCCGGTATAGGCTACCAATCCGCCATTTGCCGTGGTATGAATCAGCTTTACTTTACCAAAAACGACGGCTGTATCAAAGGGTACTATAGAATAGTCGCTTTTTCTGAGTAAGTAGATATTCTCGCGTGTGCCAAAACAAATATCACCGTTGGAAGTCTCGCACAAGCTTAGCACGCCGTTACTGTGACCAAGTCTCAATGGATTTTCGCGGTCATTGCGGAATACATCTACCTGATAGCCGTTATCTCTACAAATACCGCCCTCAGTAGTGGCATACCACACATATCCTTCGCTATCCTGCATCATTGCATTAACCCCTACGAGGGGGATTTGGTCGCAAGTCGGCACACGCATCTTTCGACCTGCATAAATATCGGCCGGCATGAGCAATGCCACAAGCATCAGGAATATGTAGATCCACTTATACATGGACTCAATCTCGGCTAAGGCTCAAAGCAAGTATCACTCAACCACGAAGATTGAGAAGTTGACCGAGCCGTAGGCACGGTGCTCGCGGAAGCCGGGGAGCGACGAAAAATCATGGCTCTTGTTGTGCTCTATTATCACGAGAGTGCCCGGTTTGACAAGGCCCGACGATAATATCGCTCCGGGTATTTCACCGAAGCCGGGCATATCATATGGGGGGTCGGCCCATACAACATCGTATGCCCTCGGAGACGAGGCTATGAAGCGGAGGGCATCGCCGCGTACGAGCTGCAGGTTTGTATCGCCAAGCTCGCGGGCGACTTTCTGGATAAAGCGCTGCTGCGTGGCGGCTTTCTCTACAGCGGTCACGGTAGCACATTCTCGCGACAGGAACTCAAAGCTTACAGCTCCGGTTCCGGCAAAAAGATCGAGCGCATGCAGGCCCTCGAGGTCTACATAGTTCTCTATTACATTAAATATATTCTCTCGCGCAAAATCAGTTGTAGGCCTCGCGCTGATATTAGTCGGCACATCGAAACGACGACGGCCATATTTGCCTCGTATTATTCGCATAGTGGTAATATTATAAGTGGGAACGGAGCCTTAAATGCCTCCTTGCCTGCCCGCAATGCCGCCGAGGGGAAAATCAGAGGCATCACATGGCGCACATAACGCGACAGCAGAGGGGTGACGGCGTGGCGCAACGACCCGTCGCCGCAAAGCAGCATTTCATCGGATTCGGCATCGAATCCTGCAAGTCGTGCCGATGCAAGGGCATAGTACAGCACATCGGTATCGGCTTCCCATGGCTTCGATGTCGCCATTACCAGCCTGCCTACGGCATCGTAGGCCACTACGTCGATTCGGCGGGGAGTGCCTTCCGACAGATGTACGAACACCTTGGCCCGGTTGCTCATACAGTCTTGACGGCCAAAGTATCGGAGCAGCATCGTCATAGAGTGAAGCATCGGGGCATTGCGAAAAGTGCGTGCAAGGAAATTAGACGCATCCGAATGCATGGTCCACACTACTCGCGCACCCGAAGCCGGGGTGTCGGCAAAAGCTGCAAGACCGGCGTCTGTGTCTTGACCGATATGTGTGATTTCGGCAAGTTCGTCGGCACTCAGGTCAATATCCTCGGGCACAATGGTATATGCTTCTGTATCAACAAGCACGGTGGTACTTCCGAAATCGGACAACAGGTCGGGATTGGCATATACAGCCTCCTCGAGTGCCCTATGCAACGGCAAGGTGGCATCGAGTGGCAATCGCTTGTATATCAACGACGAGTCTGCCACCGTAGATGTCATCACGGCATGAAGTACGCCGGGGCACACGCCCAGCACAAGACGCCACAGTCGTGGATTATCGATTACCGGAGTTTCCATTATCGGGCCGAAAATGTGACCATTCGGTTGTATACGAAGTTGGCAAGTGTATATACCACATTTCCAAGAAGCGTGGCGATGCCGTAGCCCGAAAGCACTATACCCATGATGCTGAAGTTATAGTCGCCGTAGGTACCGGTAAGCATCCACACAACCCAGAACTGCAATGCGTAGCATAACAGGAAGCCGCCGATAAACTTCAGTGCCTCACGGCCATAGTGGCCGTGGCTGTGAAATACCCACTGGCGGTTGCATAGAAACGAGTTGGTTACACCGCAGATATAGCCAAGAGCGTTGCTTACATACAAGTTCCAGTCCAGCAGCGACTTGCACATGTAGATTACACCCAATGTGACAAGGGTATTGAGCACGCCCACTAGGCAGTACTTTATAAACTGTGTTATTTTTTCGTGTTGCCTGGCAATCTCGCGATAATGCCTGGTTCGGCGGTGTTCGATCATAGCTTGTTATTTTGCGGTAAATCCTTGGGGTCGACCTTGAGTATCGGTAACGACCAGTTATAGTGAACGGCGGCCATTCGCAGGCCTATTACTGTAACAGCACATGAAATCTGCGCCACAATAGGGGTAGCCGTATGTATAAATGTCACAAACCAGTATACCAGACCGCCGGCAAGGCAGGCGGTGGCATAGATGTCTTTGCGGAAAAAGAGCGGTTCTTCGTTGATAAGGATGTCGCGGGTCACGCCGCCGAACGAGCCGGTTATAATGCCCATCACTATAGCCACCCAGGCCGGATAGCCTGCTCCGAAACTCTTCTCGATGCCTACCACCACAAACAGCGCCAGACCGATAGCGTCGAAAAGAAACAGCGTGCGCATCCCACCCACTAAAAAGCGGCGGAAGATTATCACAATCACCAGCGACAGGAATGTTACCGATAGGTACATGCCCGACTGCATCCAAAATACAGGTATACCCAGCAACAGATCGCGCAAGGTACCGCCGCCGATAGCTGTAACAAGACCGACAACATAAGCTCCGAACCAGTCGAAATTCTTTGCTGCCGCAAGGCGTATGCCGGATATGGCAAAGGCAATCGTACCTACGACCTCGATGATGAATATAAATAAGTTATCCTCTGTCATTTGTCGCTCGTTTTAACGCCGTGCCGAAGGGCATCGGCTTTGATTTTAGCCTCTATGCGGGCCTCCTGCGCGATTTCCTTCTCGCGATAACGGCATACATCGGCAAGGAAGCACTCGCCGCACATCGGCTTACGCGCTTTGCATACGTAGCGCCCATGCAGTATCAGCCAATGGTGGGCTCGCGGTATTTGATCGGCCGGGATATTTTCGGTAAGTTTCTCTTCGGTAGCCCGGGGTGTACGGCTGCGTGTTGTAAGGCCTATGCGCTCGGCTACACGGAATACATGCGTATCTACAGCCATTGTAGGTTTGTTGTAGATAACCGACAGTATCACATTTGCCGTCTTACGACCTACGCCGGGGATGGTGAGAAGGCTGTCGATATCATCGGGCACGTTCCCGTCGTACTCGTCTACAAGCCGCTTGGCCATGCCTATAAGCGACTTGGTCTTGTTGTTGGGATAAGAGCACGACTTGATAAGTTCGAAAACCTGCTCGGGCGTAGCTGCGGCAAGGTCAGCCGGGGTCGGAAAAGCTGCGAACAGTGGAGGTGTGATGATATTCACGCGTTTATCAGTACACTGCGCCGAAAGTATTACCGCCACCAACAACTGATAAGGGTTGGCGTAGTGCAACTCGGTCTGAGGCGACGGCATCTCGACCTCAAAGCGGTTCAATACAATCTGATAGCGCTCTTTCTCCTTCATATTCACTAAAAATCCACTCTTGCCAAGTGGACTCATTTGTTTTACACTGCAAAATTAGCAATTATTCATAACCTATGCAAATCTCTTGATTTGCAATACAATTTGCACAATAAGGAGGTTATAATGGTGTATTTTTTAAGAAGTTGATAAAAGTATCAGCGAATAAATTAAAAAAATTTATTAAGTGGCGTTATATATTTTTAGCAACATTCATGTCACACCACTGCAACACGCAAAAAATGCGGCTGCGCCACCTTAAGTGTGTGAACTGCACCCCAAAAGTTAGACAAAAAACTTTTGGAGTGCAGTTTGTTTATGAAAAGAACATTCAAAGAGAAACTCGACATAGTAAGCCAAGCCCTCTCTGGTGTCCCCCTGAGAAGATTGTGCGTACAGTACCATTTGGGGCAGCATTATTTAGAAAATTTGATAGATCGTTATCGCAAATACGGAGAGAAAGGACTGTATCGCAAGGCTCAAAAGAAGATTTCGTCAGACTTTAAAGTTAAGTTAGTACGCGATTTTATTGAAAAAGGAGTAACTTTGCGGCAGATTTGCAATGAGAATGAAATTGGCAGGACTACCTTTGAGTCCTGGGTGCGCAAAGCGCGTTCCCATGGATATGATTCATTGCGAGCAATTAAACGTCGAGGACGACAATCCAAAGATATGGGACGACCAAAGAAACGAGAACCACAGACGGAACTGGAGAAGCTTCAGGCGGAGAACCTGCGTCTGAGAGCCGAGAACGCTCTGCTAAAAAAAGTGAAGGCCTTAGTCGAGGAAGAAGAAGCCCGAGCACGTCTCAATGGGCAAAAGCCATCGACGAACTAAGGTCGGAATATCCTCTTGACTTACTCCTAAAGTTAAGAAAGATGGCTCGTTCCGTGTTCTAATATCATTTGAAGCGCTTAAAAGCCAAAGACAAGTATGCAACTGAGAAAGAAATTATTAAATCAATTTTTCATGAGCATAAAGGCCGTTATGGCTATCGCCGTGTGACTTCTGAAATGCGCAACCGAAATCATATTCTGAATCACAAGACGGTTCAGCGACTGATGGTACAGATGGGCCTTAAAAGCCAAATCCGCAAAGTGCGCTACCGTTCATATAAAGGAGAAGTCGGACGCATTGCGCCAAACATTATCAACAGGGACTTTGGTGCATCTGCTCCAAATCGCAAATGGGCTACAGATGTAACCCAAATAAACATTGGGTCAGAAAAGCTATATCTGTCTCCTATTCTTGATATGTTCAACGGAGAGATAATCTCCTATAACATCTCCGGATCTCCAAATCTTGAACAGGTGTATGATATGCTTGACAAGGCTTTTGCGCGTTTTGATTGTCTTGACGGTCTTATCCTGCATTCCGATCAAGGCTGGCAGTATCAGCATTACGGCTATCGCAAACGACTTGAGGAACATGGCATCATACAAAGTATGTCCCGCAAAGGAAACTGTCTTGACAACGCAATGGCCGAGAACTTCTTCGGCATAATGAAGTCCGAACTTCTGTATGCCGAGAAATTTGAATCGGCCGAAGCCTTCATGAAGGCTTTAGAGGAATATATCGATTACTATAACAATAAACGAATCAAATCCCGGTTAAAAGGAAAGAGTCCGGTACAATACCGAACTCTTTCTCAAATCGGATAGTTAATAACCTGTCCAACCTTTTGGGGTCACTTCAGTGTGACACAGCCGCTAAAAAATTTTGTTCAGAGTTTACTTTGCCAATAACCTTAGCGAAGATCGAGTCATGCCGTCGATTATGGTTACAATGTACAGACCGGGCTGGAGTGCCACCTCAATCTCCTTCGGCGTTCCGTCGGCCACTACGCTGCACGTTTTCATCAGCATACCTGTGGTCGAATGGATATAGCAGTCTACAAGTTCGCCATTGCCGGTAACGATAAGTTGGGGATTGCCCTCAACCGGGTTGCGGAGTAGCGAAATCTTCCGGCAATCAACACCCGATGCAAATATATCCTCTATACCAGATAGGTCTGCCTCGGTACTGAACGCGGCCGTCGTTCCGTAGTAGGTCTTGGCACCGGCCACGGCATAGGCCCTGTATTCATATTCGCTGTCGTATGCGAGGTTGTCGAGGCTGACCTTGAAGAATGTTGTCGAAGTAGCCGATACCTTCACCCACTCGCTTTCGGCGCGGGCTGCACCGGCTGATTGGGGCGCAGCACCGACTCGGCGATATTCGATACCGCTCTCGCTTACATCGTCGGTGCCAGCAAAGGCATAGCCCTCAAGCTCGACGCTGTTGCTCGATACTGTCGCCGGCAGGGTGCCTACTTCCAGCTCGAAATATACACCGGCATCGCCGGTATAGAAACCGGTCCATTCGCCATAATATTTCATGCCGTCTCGTTCATAAACCGGGCGGAACTTATAGTAAACGTCGTCCTTGAGACCGCGAAGTTCACCCATAAGCACACCGTTGACTACAGGACATGCCTCAGTCTTCGACTTAACATTGTCAGGCGCATCATGACGGCGCCATTCTATCGCGGCCAGTGCACCGGTCGACAAATTGCACTTCGCCGTCAGTCGGGCTTTGGTATACGACGTGGCAACCGCGTCTTCACCACTGAACTTAGGTGTTGGATAGTTCAAAGATATATCATTTGAGTTCAAAAAGCCATCACCGCTAATACAGAATGTTAACTTCGAACCACTACCGTAAGGGACGGCAATTTTCTTTTGTTTATATTTTTTGCCTCCAATACTCTGATAAAAGTAATAATCCTCTACCAGGTCCTCATGTCCGAACGAAGCCTCGACTACAGCAAAGTCGGCATACTCTTCTACTTGTCGTAGCGAAATATTAACATTCGACGCAATGCCGGTCACAACATAGCCGAATACCATAAACCACACATGTTGCGTGGGATGCAAACCTGTAAATGTCACGGTATTTCCATCCCATTTGTATTTGTAATCTTTGTCTATTTCAGCCGCTTCCTTTAGCGAAACCTCTTTCCCTGAATCATCAATCACTTTCAGATATGATTTTGGCTGTAATCTAAAATCTATTTTGGTGACGTTCACAGATTCCGACCACTCGAAAAAATCAGGACACATCCCATAGTAGCAGCGGATAGATTTTGGAGCTTTAACTTCTTTCAATGGGCAACCGGAGAAAACATCTTCCCCAAGATAAGCAAGGGCGCTCGGGAGCTTTACTGATGTCAACGAACTGCAACCTTTGAAAGCACCTCCATTAATCATTGAGACAGAGTTGGGAATATCAACCGATGTCAAGCCGCTGCAACCACTGAAAGCTTTGTCACCAATTAATTTGACTGAGTTGCCAATACTTAATGATGTCAATCTTTTGCAACCGTCGAAAGCACTTTCATCAATCGAGGTTACCGAGTTGGGAATATCAACCGATGTCAAGCCGCTGCAACCACTGAAAGCACTCGAACCAATTGTGGTGACTGAGTTGGGGATGGCCACCGAAGTCAAGCCGCTGCAATCACTGAATGCATACGAACCAATTGTGGTGACTGAGTTGGGGATGGCCACCGAAGTCAAGCCGCTGCAATCACTGAATGCATACGAACCAATTGTGGTGACTGAGTTGGGGATGGCCACCGAAGTCAAGCCGCTGCAATCA
>Ga0209064_1001482_pt1 | contig 35335 bp, 33 predicted proteins | sample Inofromicrocosms_FD_187498 | JGI IMG/M metagenome (GOLD analysis project Ga0209064, IMG submission 187498) | Mouse cecum microbial communities from Vienna, Austria - Inoculum for glucosamine and mucus D2O microcosms (SPAdes) (version 2) | ecosystem: Host-associated > Mammals > Digestive system >... | reverse complement strand
AGGCGGTTTTCTGTTACCATCCAAATATTTCTATAACGTTTAACTGTTATTTAACACTTATCCCGTGAATAATCAATTTAATTTAACCCTTATTCACGGTTTCAACCCTGCCGAGCTCAAGCTCGGCGCTTGAACAAACACAGTAGGCTGAGAGAGATTTTTACGCGGATTCATGAAAAAATCCCGGCCATGCGTTGCAAAGCCGGGACTATAAAGGATGTCCTTTTCAGTTATCAGCGGTTGACACGATAGGGAGCGGAGCCGTCACGAAGGAAATCGACTACCTGACGGGCGGCTGCGATTCCGGCGTTAATATTGGCCTCGGCAGTCTGCGCACCCATCTTTTTAGGAGTAAAGAAAACACGTCCGGGGAAACGTTCCTCAAATTCCTTGGCACGCTCGGGAGCGATGTCGGCGACATATTTGAGGTCGGGACGCTCGTCAAGCGCCTTCATCAGTCCGGGCTCGTCAATCACTTCCTTACGCGCGGTGTTTATAAGAACGCCGCCTTTGGGCATGAGCATGACGAGGTCATACCCGACCGAGTTGCGAGTCTCGGGGGTTGCCGGGATGTGGAGCGAGACATAGCGGTTGTCGCGATACAGGTCCTGAACGGAATGAACGGGCGTCACACCGGCATCTTCCATGACATTGTCGGGGCAATAAGGGTCAAGAGCCGAAACGTTCATCTCAAACCCGCGGGCGATGCGGGCGACATTGCGTCCGACCTGTCCAAAGGCATGGATACCGAGGGTTTTCCCTTTCAGCTCAGAACCGGAGGTTCCGTTATAAAGATTGCGGGCCATCATGACGGCGAGGCCGAAAACGAGCTCGGCAACAGCATTAGAGTTCTGGCCGGGAGTATTCTCGACGCATACACCGCGGGCGGTGGCGGCATCAAGGTCGACATTGTCATATCCGGCACCGGCACGCACGACCACTTTGAGCTGACGGGCGGCGTCAAGCACCTCGGCATCGACCTTGTCGGAACGGATGATGAGCGCGTCGGCATCGGCAACAGCGTCAAGCAACTGCTTGCGGTCAGTATATTTCTCAAGAAGTTCAAACGTGGCGCCTGCATTCTCGACCACTTCACGGATACCGTCGACGGCGACTGCCGCAAACGGTTTTTCAGTAGCTACAAGAACTTTCATATCAATGAGCTTTTTCAAAGTCGTTCATAGCCTGCACAAGCGCCTCGACACTCTCCATCGGGAGGGCGTTGTAGAGAGAGGCACGGAAACCGCCTACCGAGCGGTGGCCTTTGATACCAACGATGCCGCGAGTGCCGCAGAAGTCAACAAACTCTTTTTCCAGTTCCTTAAACTCGGGGGTCATCACGAAACATACGTTCATAATCGAGCGCGAGGCCGGGTCGGTAACCGTCCCTTCAAACATCTTGCTCTCGTCAATCGCCTTGTAGAGAACGGCAGCCTTGGCGATGTCATGCTTTTCAAGCTCGGCCACACCGCCCTGTTCCTTATAGTAACGCAGGGTCATGAGCGCAGAATAAATCGGGAGCACCGGGGGAGTGTTGAACATCGAGCCTTTCTTGATGTGGGTGCGGTAATCAAGCATGGTGGGGATTGCACGGTCCACCTTGCCGAGAGCGTCTTCCTTGACGATGACAAGCGTCACGCCGGCGGGAGCGAGATTTTTCTGTGCTCCGGCATAGATTATGTCATACTTGGACACATCGACGGGGCGCGAGAAAATATCGCTCGACATGTCGGCTACCAAAGGCACATTCACGTCAGGATCCTCGCGCAGCTCGGTTCCGTAGATGGTATTGTTGGTCGTGATGTGGAAATAGTCCACGTCATCCGGAACGGTGTATCCTTTGGGGTAATAGGAGAAGTTGGTGTCCTTGGAAGAAGCCGGGACAACCACGTCGCCGAAGAGGCGGGCCTCCTTGATGGCGTTTACAGCCCATGTGCCGGTTTCAAGATATGCGGCACGAGTGCGGAGAAGATTGTAGGGCACCATGCAGAACTGCATACTTGCACCGCCGCCGAGGAAAAGGACGTGATAACCGTCGGGGACATTCAGCAGTTCCTTGACAAGTTGCTGCGCCTCATCCATAACGGCCACAAATTCCTTGCCACGATGTGACACTTCAAGGATTGACAAGCCGGTATCGGCAAAGTTGATGATGGCATCGGCCGTGTTCTTGATGGTATACTGGCTCAAGATCGACGGTCCGGCATAAAAATTATGCTTCTTCATAACTCTTTATATTTAATTAATGAGTGGTTTCGATTATTCTTTAGCGCAAATATAATCATTTTTTCCATCCTAACGCCTATTAATGCAGAAAATCTTAGAATCTTGTATCGGTCAAGAGGCTTTAATGGTGTTTAATTTTGTCAAAAGGGGCAAAATCGGCAGTTATGCCGCTAAATTTTGTTATTTTTGCAGATTAAAAGCAATTATTATGGACGAAATCACTTCCAAGGGTGCGGAAAAACGCACCGTCCTCGATTATAACGACATCGTCAAGATGGCTCCGTTCCTCGAAGGGAAGCCTAATCTTGTCAACCGCATATTCCGGTGGCTTTCAATCGACAAAGTCAATTGGATACATGACCATAACTTTGACACTCCCGGCCCCGGGTTCTGCCGCGGTCTTCTGAACGACCTTGACATAAAGCTCAGGATTGACAACGAAGATATTCTTGACAATCTGCCCGAAGGGCCGTTTATCACCGTTTCCAACCATCCGTTTGGCGCACTCGACGGCATCACGCTCATCGACATCATAGGGTCACGCCGCCCCGAGTTCAAAGTAATGGTCAACATGATATTGAACTATATTGTGGCGATGCGTCCCAACTTCATCGCAGTCGACGCGCTCGCGAGCGACGATCCGGCCAAAAAAGCGGTGTCCATGAAGGGTATCAAAGAGGCCATAATGCACGTGAGACGCGGCAAGCCTATCGGATTTTTCCCGGCAGGAGCGGTGTCAAAACTCAACAGCCGCCTGCGGATTGAAGACCGCGAGTGGCAGCCGTCAATAATCCGTCTCATCCAGCAGCTCAAAGTGCCGGTAATACCGATTTTCTTCCACGGGAGCAACAGCGCGTGGTTCAACATTCTCGGCGTAATAAGCTGGCAGCTGCGCACGCTGCGACTCCCGGCCGAAGTTTTCCGCCGCAAGGGCGACACCCTGCATGTGTCGATAGGCAACCCCATTTCCGTTGACGAGCAGCTGGCCCACTGCGGTTCGGTCGAGGAATTCGGGAAATTTTTGAAGGACAAGACTTACGAGATGAGAAAATGGAAATAAACATTCAGGAACTTCCCGAGGATGTAATCAAGGCCAAGCAGCGTTTTGGAATCGTGGGAAACGCCCCCGCCCTGCTGGCGGCTGTGTCACGCGCTATACGCGTGGCCCCCATAGACCTGTCAGTCCTCATCACGGGAGAGAGCGGTACCGGCAAGGAGTTTTTCCCACAGATAATACATAATTTCTCCCACCGCAAACACTCAAAATATATCGCCGTCAACTGCGGTGCAATCCCCGAGGGGACAATTGACTCGGAACTTTTCGGCCACGAAAAGGGCGCATTCACCGGAGCCGTATCGTCGCGCAAGGGATATTTTGAAGAAGCCGACGGGGGCACAATTTTTCTTGACGAAGTCGCCGAGCTGCCGCTGACGACACAGGCCCGCCTGCTGCGAGTGCTTGAAAGCGGCGAGTTTATCAAGGTGGGGTCATCGACTGTCCAGAAATCCAACGTGCGCATCGTTGCCGCGACCAATGTCGACATGGCCGAGGCTGTCGCCGAGGGCCGTTTCCGCGAAGACCTTTACTATCGCCTGTCGACCGTCTCAATCACCGTGCCGCCGCTGCGCGAAAGAGGGAACGACATCGTGCTGCTTGCGCGGAAATTCGCCTCTGACTTTGCCGAGCGTTATTCGATGCCCGCCATCGTGCTTGACGATTCGGCGCGGATAAGGCTGCTGCATTACCGCTGGCCCGGCAACGTGCGCCAGTTGAAAAACGTCATCGAACAGGTATCGCTGTTTGACGCCGGAAACCTTGTCGATGCCGAATCGCTTGAACCCTACATCCCGGCCTCGGCGACCATCTACACCCCGTCGGTGCGCGAAGGTGACAAAATCCACTCCTACGATGCCGAGCGCGAGGTGCTTTTCGGAATGATTCTGCGGATGCAGCAGGAAATCGACTCGCTGCGCCACCGTCTTGATGCGATGTCGTCATCATCGTCGTCGGGCACACTTCTGCCCCCGCGCCGCGACACAATCTTCCATCCTACCGAGGAGGTCACCCCGGCCCACCCGCTTCCTGTCAAATTCCAGCCGTTCACATCATCACTGCCGCCCGTAAAGAGCGACAACGACTTTCATGACATGACCGAGGTGCACGACATCACCCCGGCATCATCGACAATGACTCTCGAAGATACGGAAAGGGAGACCATCCGACGGTCGCTGGAGCGCAACGGAGGTCGCAGAAAGGCAACGGCCCAAGAACTGAATATCTCGGAACGCACTCTTTATCGAAAAATAAAGGAATACGGTATCGAATAGGGTCACCTGTTTTTCAGCCGCAGAATCCGCGCACCCGTAATATTGCGGTTGCGGTGAAGGTAATCGGCAAGCGAAAGCGGGTCAATCACGACTTTGCTCTCGCGCGACGAAGCGTGCAGCAGATAGGGTACGCCCTCTTTAAAGACAATGAAACCGATGTGACTCACGTCAAGTCCGGGAACCTTGGTGGTAAACGCGACCACGTCACCGTCGCGCAGTTTTGCCACGACATCCTTTGACAGCAACTTGGATGGTTTGAGATAAGGGAAACGATGACTGCGGTAACCCACCTCGGCACTCTTAATGCGTTCAAACTCGCTGTCGTCGGCCAATGCCGGATATTCGTCACGATGGGCCGACATGTAATCGAGTGTCTTGACCTGATAGGAACAATCGGCAATCCGGTCAGTCACCTCGTCGATATTTCCTCGATGGGAATTGTCGACAATCCAGTCGCTGACATAGTGCAGACGCGACGAGTAACCGTCGATAGAGCCTTGCCGATAACGCATGTTTTCAAGATTATAAAGAAAATCACGCCATGACGACCGGCGTTCACCCACAGTGACAGCCATTGCGAGTACAGTTTCGACAAATGTGGTACAATCCATCTGGTCGACATTGACAGTCAACGCCTCGGGAGTCCCTTCAAGCGTTCCGGCGACATAGGGGGTCCCGATAAACTCCCGGGCAATTGCCCCGACACGCTCCTGCGTGGAACGGGCGTTGATGTCCGATGCCTTGACAAGAATGCCGGTGATGCGGGTGGTGTCAGAAGCCTCGTTGTGCCATCTTACCTCGCCGGGCATTACCGCAGCTGCCGAAAGCGCCGCCAAGCCACATATTATATATAGGAGTAACCGTTTCATAGATTAAATTTTAATATTCTTCGCGAAATTACGAATTTCCCGCGAGACTGCCTAATCTAAGAGGGCGTTTCATAACAACTGTTAAATCCGACGCGTGAAAACGGGTGTGACAAAAGCATTTATATAAAACAGCCTCATGGTTAAATTTTGAAATCAATATCTGAATGAAGTTACCTTATCCTCATGGCAGCCTCTTTGGATTAACATTTGTTATGAAACGCCCTCTAAATGTTTTCCATTAGAGAACAATTGTTGGATACTATTGTCTCAACACAGGTTGGCTTCATATCGGCAGCAGGATTGGTTAATATCGTCTGCAATTTACAACTTTTACAACCAATTGCAAAATTTTATAAAAACAAATGCTCAATCCCACACAAATAAATCACAAATTTCGTAACTTAGCAGTCGATTCGTTTAAATTATGAAAAAAATCATACTTACAGCGGCTGCGACCGCGCTATTGGCAGGCTGTGGCGCAAAACATGACGGCGGTGACGCGATTTATTCGTGTGACGCGTTTACTGTTTACGCCGATTCGGTCGTTCAAGGCCCGTTTGTGGCCCGGGCAGTGTCACCGACTGAAATCACCACCAATTACCGCAGTCCTGAAACAGCAGGTTCATCCCCCGTGGTCAAATTCAGATTCTCGCTGAACTCCCGCGACAACGAGCTGCCGCAAGGCAAAAGCCACACCGCGCTGATTGGTCCGGCTGCACCCAATGACACGACGGTCTACACATTCGGCCAGCTCATCGACGAATATGCCGCCGAGGCCCGCACCGACACGCTGCCGCAAAACACGCGGTGGACCGTAAGGGTCGACATGCGCCCCGTCCTTCGCGAGTTTCGCCGCAACGGGAAATATGTCACGGCGGCCGGCGACACCATCTATGCCGACGATTTCAAGGGTGTCTGGATTGCCGGAAGTGTCGAGCCGCTGACTTGGGATTTTGAAAATCTTTATGGCAAGGATGACCGCAGGCTCCATGACCGCGGCGACAGCATCTACGAGGTCACGCTGACTGTAAATCCCCCAATGCGCAATCAGCCTGACCCGACAGGATGGAAAATCGACGCGCCTGTCAAGGGGTATCCGGGATATGAATCGGGACAGATGCTTGTTGACGCGCTTTACAATATGGCTGTCAGCGACATAGCGTCCAACATCCGCCCCGACTCGACCTATCGCGCCGGAAAAGAATGGGACGGAGTGTGGACACGCGACATTTCCTATTCAATTTATCTGTCGCTTGCAGCTCTCGACCCCGCGACCTCGATGCGCTCGCTGCGGGCCAAGGTCAAGAACGGCCGGATTGTCCAAGACACCGGCACAGGCGGCTCGTGGCCGGTGTCAAGCGACCGCATCGTGTGGGCGGTCGCCGCTTGGGAAATCTATGCGGTCACCGGTGACAAAGAATGGCTGAAAGAGGCTTACGACATCATCGCCGCGACTCTGGCCGACGACATGGCGGTGGTCTACGACAGCCGATACAACCTGATGCACGGTGAACAGAGTTATCTCGACTGGCGCGAGCAGACCTATCCCCGGTGGATGGAGCCGGCCGACATATACGGCTCGATGTGCCTCGGAACCAACGTCGTATTTGCCCGCGCGTTCTCCCTGATGGGCGACATGGCCGAGGAGCTAAACCTTTATGCCGCTGATGAATACCGCAAACAGGCACGACTGATTACCGAGGCGATTAACGACAACCTGTGGATTCCACAGCGCGGATACTACGGCGAATACCTTTATGGCGGCACCTACCCCATTCTTTCCAACACCACCGACAATCTGGGACAGGCCCTGAGCATTATTTTCAATGTGGCTACTCCCGAAATGGCCTCCTCGGTCATCTCGCGCACCCCGGTCGTGACGTTCGGAACTCCGTCGGTCTATCCGCAGATGGCCGATATAAAACCATACCACAATGACGCAGTGTGGCCGTTTGTTCAGGCATTCTGGAATCTCGCGGCGGCACAGGTGAGAAACGACGAGGCCCTGCTCGCCGGACTCGGCGCGATGTGGCGTGCAGCCGCGATGTGGGGCACTGACAAAGAGTTGTTTGTGGCTTCGACCGGCGACTATCGCGGAACTGCAATCAACAGCGACTCTCAGTTGTGGAGTTGCGCCGGGAGCGCAGCCATGATTCTGCGCGTCCTATGCGGCATGAATTTCACCCCCGCAGGAATTGAATTCCACCCGGTGATTCCCGCCGCCCTCGACGACGACAAAAAGATTTCCGGGTTCCGGTATCGCGACGCAGTAATCGACATAACCGTGCATGGCACCGGCGACAAGATTGCCGGTTTTGCGATTGACGGCACCGACGCCTCTCAGTACTCATTCCCTTCCGATATGAAGGGACATCACGCGGTCGAAATCACCATGGCAAATAATGGATTTGGCGAACAGGCATTTAATCTGACCGACCAGCAATGGTCTCCTGCCACGCCCATTGTCAACTGGAGCGATGACGGATTAAAAGCCGACATCTCCAACCACATTCCGGGTATGAGCTACATGGTCTACCTCAACGGCATGTTCCTTGACGAAATCCAGTCCGACGAGTATTCACTCCCGGCTCCCGACAAATTTACGACTATCGACATCGTCCCGGTGCGTGGCCAAGAGTTTTCAGGATTCACCATGCGCCCCCACCAAGTAATCCCCGCAGGCGCCATGACGATAATTCAGGCAACGTCGGCGGCAAAGGGCGGCACAACATTCATTAAGGACAAAATAAAAGCCGAGCGTTTTGTCGAGCTTACAACCCGCCGCAACACCTCTCTGAAAATGAAAGTTGAAGTCGAGACCGACGGCGAATATTTCGTCGATGTGCGATATGCCAACGGTTCCGGCCCCATCAACACCGACAATAAGTGTGCCATCCGCACTCTGACTGTCAACGGCACCCGTGCCGGGGCAATCGTAATGCCTCAGCGCGGATTGGGCGAATGGCTGTCGACCGGATTCTCCAACACCATTGCCGCAACCCTTCATGCCGGAATCAACGACCTTGAGATTTCATATATCACCCCCGAAAACATCAACATGAACGGCGAGGTCAACACCGCCCTCATCGAGTATGTGAGAATCATCAAGAAATAGCCATTCCCTCATGAAAGTGTAACTTTATACCAAATATTCCCTCATAAAAATGTAACTTTTCATTCAATATTCCCTCATAAAAATGCAAATTTAGCATTTAATCCAATAATTACCAATATATTACACCGCATCCTTGGATTTATAACTATTTATTCCTATCTTTGGACTCCAAACATTATAAGATATGCGCAGAAAACTATACCGTCAATTATTAGAATGGAAGGACAGAGACAGCCGCAAGCCACTGATTATATTAGGGGCGCGACAAGTCGGGAAAACTTGGTTAATGCGGGAATTTGGCAAAAACGAATATGAGAATTTCATATATGTAAACTGCGACCATAACAGTCAAGCCGAGGAACTGTTGCGCACTGACTATGACATTCCCCGTATTATCTTAGGACTGAAAGCACTCTCGGGCGAACCGATACACCCCGAAAAGACGCTCATTATATTTGATGAAATACAAGAAATCGAAGGCGGATTACACCTGCTCAAATATTTTGACGAGTCACCGGTGAAATACCACGTCATTGCTGCCGGTTCCATGCTGGGTATCACATTGAATCGCGTCCAATCCTTTCCCGTCGGGAAAGTTGACATATTTCATCTGTACCCTCTTGATTTTGAAGAGTTTCTGTTAGCCAAAGGTGAAGATTCTTTGGTGGAGGTAATGTATTCCGAAGATTGGACACTTATAAAAGCTATCTCTCTGAAATTTATCACCCTTCTACGTCAGTATTATTTTACAGGCGGAATGCCCGAAGCTGTAGGAGCATTTGTCTCACGGGAAGACCCCGCCGAAGTCCGATACATCCAGCAGAATATAATCGACTCATATCGAAGGGACATTTCAAAACATACCTCAAAAGTTGAATCAATCAGAATCGGGAATGTCTTTGACTCCATCCCGTCACAACTGGCTAAAGAAAATAAAAAATTCATTTACGGACTGATTAAATCAGGTGCACGAGCATCACAGTATGAGGTTTCCATACAATGGCTTATTGATGCCGGTATCGTACACAAAGTTTGCCGTGTGAATAAACCGGGAATGCCTCTGAAATTCTATGAAGACTTAGGCGCATACAAACTTTTTTTATTAGACATCGGCCTGTTGGGATGCCTCGCCGATGTTCCTGCGGTCAAGTTGTTAGTCAGCAGCGAAGCTCTCACCGAGTATAAAGGAGCGATGACTGAACAATATGTTGCCCAGCAACTTATTGCCGAAAATTTCAGACCGTTCTATTGGAGCAAGGAGAACAGCACCGCCGAAATAGACTTTTTAATCCAATCTGAAGACCGTGTAGTCGCGTTGGAGGTAAAAGCTGAAAAGAATGTAAAATCCAAGTCATTGTTACAGTTCGTAACCGATTATCCTGAAATCCGGGGAATCAGATTCTCTATGCTGGATTACCAAAAACAGGATTGGATGACCAATATCCCTCTATACAGCATAAACATTTTGCCATCTTACTTAAAAAAATAATCATCTAACTTACCCCTTTTACACATCATGAAACGTTTATTATTTCTAACCGCGATTCTCACTACATTTATCTGCTCTATGGCTACACCGCGCATCAACCGCATCGAACCTCCTTACTGGTGGACCGGCATGGCTCAGGACACCTTGCAACTGATGGTCTACGGGCCCGGAATCGGCAACGCTGACGTAAAATTCGACTACCCGGGAGTCAGACTGATTGATACCGTCCGCCTTGACAGTCCCAACTACCTCATCCTGTATCTCGACGTGACCCCCGAGGCCCGTCCCGGCACCATTAAACTCGACTTCAACGACGGCAAAGGGAAGTCGCGCCGCGTCGATTATGAATTGAAACAACGCGCCGAAGGGGCGGCCGACAAGGGCGGCTTTGACTCGGGCGATGTTCTCTACCTCATCATGCCCGACCGCTTTGCCAAGGCCGGCGATGCCACCGAGACCGACCGCAACAAGGGATTGCAGTATGTCGTCAAGAATGACCGTCAAGATCCCAACGCACGCCACGGCGGCGACATTGCCGGCATGAGAAAGCATCTTGACTATATCGATACCCTCGGTGTGACCGCCGTGTGGGTCAACCCGGTTCTGACCAATGACATGCCCGGCGGCGCGTATCACGGATATGCCACTACCGACTATTATTCGATTGACCCCCGTTTCGGCACCAACGAGGAGTGGAACGACTTTGTCGCCGATGCCCATTCGCGCGACATCAAGGTCGTGATGGATATGATTTTCAACCACTCGGGCAGCAACCATCCGTGGTTCAAGGACCGCCCGACCCGCGACTGGTTCAACTTCCCCGACGCGTTTGTTCAGACCAACTACCGCCTCTCGACCCTCCACGACCCCTATGTCAGCGACTATGACAAGGCGCGCACCGTCGACGGATGGTTTGTCGAGTCCATGCCCGACCTCAACCAGCGCAACCCGCATGTCATAAAATATCTCATCCAGAACTCAATCTGGTGGATTGAATCGTCGGGAATCGACGGAATCCGCATGGACACCTACCCCTATGCCGATTTCAAGGGGATGGCCTCGTGGATTGACGCTGTGGAGAAAGAATACCCCGGCTACAACATCGTGGGCGAATGCTGGTATGGCAACGAGGGCGGCGAGGCTTACTGGCAACGCGGCTCCAAGATCAACCCCGACGGAGACCCCCGGCTTCCCTCAGTCATGGACTTCGTGCTGTCAATCAAGGCCCGCGACGCTTTCTCGGGCCAGACCGACCGACTGACCGGCCTGAACGACATCTATGACCACCTCGCTCTCGACTACCTGTTTCCCGACCCGCAGAAAATCCTTACTTTCCTCGACAATCATGACACCGACCGGTTCCTGCTCGAAGAACCCGACTCGCTCGGGTGGTGGAAACAGGCCATAGCCTTCCTGCTTACCTCGCGCGGCATTCCGCAGATCTATTACGGCACCGAGATTCTCATGAACGGCTCAAAGGAGGGCAGCGACGGATATGTGCGCCGCGACTTCCCCGGCGGATTCCCCGGCGACAAGACCGACGCGTTTACACGCGAAGGACGCACCGAGATGCAGAACGAGGCTTTTGACTTCATGAGCAAAATTCTCAACTGGCGGCGCGGCAACAAAGTGATTTCTGAAGGGTCGCTCAAACATTTCATGCCCGAAAACGGTATATATGTTTATGAGCGCCGACTGGGCGACAAGCGCGTCATCGTCATGATGAACGGCAACGACACCCCGGTGACCACCACGATGGAACGCACTCTTGAAATCCTGCCCGTCGGCACGACCATGCGCGACATGCTGACCGGCAAAGACTTTACCGTCAAGGAGGAAATGACGTTCCCTGCCCGCGCTCTGTATATTCTTGAAAACTGATGAAACGAATAGGAATCCTTTCCGATACCCATTCCTGCTGGGATGACCGCTATGCGGCCCATTTCAAGGACTGCGACGAGATATGGCACGCGGGCGACGTGGGCGACATCGGCATCATCCGCCGACTTGAGGAGGTGGTGCCGGTCGTGCGCGCCGTGCGCGGCAATATCGACCACGGCGACGTGTGCCGCCGTTGCGGTGAAATCGAGCAGTTCACCGTCGAGGGACTGAACGTGTGGATGACCCATATCGCCGGCTACCCGGGACGCTACAGTCCCGGCGTGAAACGGCTGCTTGCCGAAAACCGCGTCAACATCATGGTCGCGGGCCACAGCCACATCCTCAAAGTGATGCCCGACCCGGAACTGGGCCTGCTGCACATCAATCCCGGCGCGGCAGGCTACCACGGGTGGCAGAAACAGCGCACCCTCGTCAGGCTGACACTCGATGCCGGGACCATCGGCGACCTCGAAGTTATAGAACTGGGACGCAGAACCCAATAACCCTATCAAAGATGAAAAAAACAGCCATTTTTACCGCCCTGCTCGCCGTCGTCGCAATCATGACCGGCTGCAAGACCAATGAAAGCAACTACCGCGCAGCCTACGAGGCAGCCGTCAGCCACCACGAAGAAAACTCGGGGGTCGACTCGACCATCTATGCCCGCATCCGCAACCAAGCCCGCATGAGCGACCTTGTCGTTGACGGCGACTCGCTGCCGCTGCGCACCGAATACATCGGCTATACCGACGGCGGCGGCGCATCACGCGAGACAATCAAGCGTTACAACGTGGTTGTCGGGCAGTTCAAGCAGGTGTTCAACGCCAAGGCCATGCGCGACCGCCTCGTCGAGCATGGCTACGAGGCTGTGATAGTCAACACCCGCGAGCCGCTCTACTATGTCGTGGCGGCCACCTGCGCCGATCCGCAAGAGGCTGCCTCGGTAATGAAACGAGTGAAGGGCGACAAATCCCTCGTCTTGAAATCACCCCTCCCCTTCATCCTGCAACCCGCCCATCTCGCACGATAGCCGCAACCGCGCTCCGCAACCGGGCCGCCTCGACAGCCGTCAGAGTGCCCTTGAATTTGTCGGGCGCGACAATAATCTTTTTCATACCGGCAAAATTACACAAAAACCGCCAAACTCATTAAAATGAGATGGTTGAAAGTGCTAAAAAACATCAATGACAGCTAAAAAGTATTGACAAGATTTGCGTATGACGAAAAAAATTGCTTACTTTGCAGCCATGTTTGGTGGCTCATTGCTTGAAAGTGACTAAAAATGATGCATTTAGTCACGATATGAGATGTGTGATGCCGGCCACAAAACCGCAACAATAAATAAAATTCAAGAGATAAAAACCAACAGCCATGTCAAAAGTTTGTCAAATCACAGGCAAGAAAGCGATGGTGGGCAACAATGTGTCGCACTCTAAGCGTCGCACTAAACGTAAGTTCAACGTCAACCTCTTTACCAAGAAATTTTTCTGGGTTGAGGAACAGGCTTGGATTGTCCTGACCATCTCAGCCGCCGGTCTCCGCACCATCAACAAGAAAGGTCTCGACGCAGCTATCAAGGATGCTGCTCAGAAGGGTTATTTAACTGAAATCAAATATTTAGATATTCTTTAAAGAAGATGGCAAAGAAAGCTAAAGGTAATCGCGTTCAGGTCATCCTCGAATGCACCGAACACAAGGCAAGCGGTATGCCCGGAACATCGCGTTATATCACTACCAAAAACCGCAAGAATACAACCGAGCGTCTGGAGTTGAAGAAATACAACCCCATCCTCAAGAAAGTTACTGTTCACAAAGAAATTAAATAAACTTGACTCATGGCAAAGAAAACCGTTGCATCTCTGCAAAAAGGCGAAGGCCGTACCTACAGCAAGGTCATCAAGGTGGTTAAATCACCCAAAACCGGCGCCTACACTTTTCAGGAACAAATGGTTCCCAACGATGCCGTTAAGGACATCCTGAAATAATATACCCCTCCTTACACAAAATAACGCGGGGTCGCATGTCAATCCACATGCGGCCCCGCGTTTTAATTTGCGCCCGCCCAATCCCCAATCCATGCAATTCAGCGCAAAAAACGCCTTTGAGCATTCGAGGGGGTGTTGCAAACCTTGAGTAAGGTTAAGAGGGCGTTTCATAACACCCTCTTAATCCGTAAGGATTATTCTTTGAATAGCCGTGGGTTGCGAAACCGCAACCCACGGAAACATATCAGCTGATAAATAAAATCTGCAAAGATTTTTCAATCACCCGCATCAAGATAAATCTTTACAGATTTTAGGTGTAATCCGTTAACCTACCGTAGGTTGCACAAGGCAACCTACGGCTATTCAAGGAAGCAATCTTGTCAGATTGCCAATGCTCAAAGACCATGCGTTTTACCTATAAATAAGATGTCAACATTGCGGCTCTAACGCGATGCCAACATTGCGGCTCTAACGCGATGCTGCCTGCGCCAAATCTCATATTCACATCTGATTATGCTATGAATTGTGAATTGTGCATTGAACAAAGCGACATTATCGCATTACACCTCCTCTTTTCATGTAGTATCTTTGCAAAAAAAATACTACACACAATGAAGAAAATCCAAGAAAAACCCCGACTAATGGTCTCAGACCGCGCCTACTGCGCCATCATGACTGACTGCATCAAGACCCTCATGGCCAAGGGTGTCCTCCCCCATGTCTTTGAAGTAACCGTATATGTGATTCAGAGATACCTCGAATCGCAGATGGCGCCGCTTAACGGCGACATGTTTGTCATGGAATTTTTCCGCACATTCCGCCCCGCGATGGACCGCGCCATCCGCCGCTCGGCCATCGCCCGCAAGGCCGCCGAGACACGCCGCAAGAAAAAGCAGGCTGCCGAAACACAACAGCAGCAGTCGCCCGAGCCGCAACCCGAACCGACCCCAAAAGAGCAACCCGCCCCGCCGGTCAGAGAGGAACGACCCGTCGCGCCGGTCATCCCCGACCCGCTACCCGCCGAAATCACCTCGCCCCCGCCGTCGCGTCACCGATCCCGCGCCATCCGCTGCCCCGGCATTGAGCACTTCTCAGGCAGCACAGTATAATCATTTCCCCTTCAGGGCGAAATAACGCCACAGCGGGGCAGCCATGAGTGACTGTTTCATCTCGTCGCGCAACAAGAGGTCGTAGAGTTCCTGCTCGGTCAGCAGCTTAACGGCAATATCCTCGGTGCGGTCAAGCTGCTGGGCGTGGCGCAGTTCCACACCGTCGGCAAGATAACAGTAGGTCAGATTGTTGGTCACGCTCGGATTGCCCGAAATCACCATCTGAAGCGACCATTCGCCACCTTCGTATCCCGTTTCCTCGGCCAGCTCGCGTTTTGCGCCCTCAAGCGGGTCTTCGCCATCCTCGACGACACCGGCACACAGCTCGATGAAGATGTCATCCAGTCCGTGACGGTACTGCTCGACCATGACAAAGCGGCCGTCGACTGTGCGGGCAATCACATTGACCCAAGTGGGATATTCAAGTATATAGAACTCATCGTTGACAACACCGTTGGGCAGCATGACACGGTCACGGCGCGCTGTCAGCCACGGGCGGTTGAAAACATACTCGCTATCAATGGTTTTCCATTTTTCCATAATCGTCGATAAAAAAGATAGATAATAGTTAAACGGAAATATCCGCGTCGCTATTATCTATCAGGTAAAAGTTTAAAGTCCAAGGTTTAGGCTCAAGGTCAAACCTTATTTAAACCGCTCAAAATACAGGCGAAATCACAAACCCGTAGCTGTAACTGTCGGCTGTCAGACGGTAGGGATGGTGAGGCTGCGCGCCCCAGCTGTTGTCGCCGCCCACACCGCGCTGCGCAAGGTCAACCTGAAGGTAGACGCGGTTGCGGTCAGGGTGAACGTCGCTACTGTGACGCTGGTCGATTTTCTCGCCCGAGTCAAGGTCGTCCACAGGCACGTCAAGCGCGCTGACACTGAGCGGCTGGAGACCCGACACACGGATGCCTTGACCGGCTGCGTCGGTCAGGGTGAGCCAGCGCACGTCGGTCTTGTTGCCGTTCTCCTGCGGGCGGATGTAGGACACATACTGGTCACGGACCTTTGACTTGTAGATTCCCATAAAGGCAGCCGTGTTGCGGTCGCTGTAGTTCTCGACCGGACCGCGGCCATACCACTCGAAATTGTCATATTTCTTGTCAAGCGTCATGCTCATGCCGAATCGCATCATCTCGGGGAGCTTGCGGTCACCGGCTTTCCAGTCGGCGTTGACCTGCAGAGAGCCGCCGGCCCAAGCGGTATAGACAACCGTGTAATCGGTACCCACGTCGGCAAGGTCATAGACCACCGTGACGACAGCCTTGTCACCTTTTTCCTCGACATTGAACGACTTGACCGTCTTGTTCTGACCGGCATAACGCCAGATGTTGCTGCGGATGTGCATTCCCGCGCCACGGTCGTTGTCGGTCGGTCCGCGCCAGAACGAGGGAGTGGGGCCACCCTCAATCAGGCGGTTGTTACCCACATAGTAACCCTGAAGCTCGCCGCTGTTGCGGTTGATGACGATGCGCACGTCGTTGGCGCAGTCAATCGTGCACATATCGCGGCTTTTGCGGTCTTTGCCATCAGTCACATGCATGGCGATGCGCACCATAGCGGGATTGAGTTCAAATGTCCCGGTACCCTCCTGAACCTTGAACTGCTCGCAGGCGACCTCGTGACCGGCGGGAACGACGTCGGTAGCATTTTTGGTGTAGGCATATACCGAAAGGTAGTATTCGTCATCGGGCTGGAGTGCCGGGAGGGCAATCTTGACATCCTTGCTCTTTTCGGGAGCGAGGTTAAGGTCAAAAGCTCCCTCGGCCACAGGAGCGCCGTTGCACAGGAGCTGCCACTTGAAATTATAAGCACTGAGGTTGGTGTAATGGAAGTTGTTGACAACCTTGATGATACCCGCTTTCAAGTCTACAGCCTTGAAAAGGATGTCCTGATACACCTTCTTGACCTCGGTCAGGCCGGGATGCGGAGTGCGGTCGGGGTTGACGAGGCCGTTGATGCAGAAATTGCCGTCGTTGGTATAGTTCCACGCGCCGAAATCGCCGCCGTAGGCCCAGTAAGGCTCGCCGTTCTCATCCTTGGTGAGCAGACCTTGGTCGACCCAGTCCCAGATGAAACCGCCCTGCATGTGGGGATGTCCCTCCATGATGTCAAAATATTCTTGGAAATTGCCCGACGAGTTGCCCATAGCGTGGGCATACTCGCACATTATGTAAGGCTTGGTGACACCCTCGCGCGATGCATATTCCTTCATGTATCCGATCGAGGGGTACATGGGGCAGATAATGTCGGTGTTGTCGTGATCCTCATAGGCTTGTTCATACTGAACCGGGCGCGTGTTATCGCGGTTCTTTATCCAGTTGTAGGCATCCACAAAGTTGGGGCCGTTGCCGCTCTCGTTGCCGAGGCTCCAAGTGATTACACAGGGGTGGTTCTTGTCACGCTCCACAAGCAGATACTGACGGTCGAGAATCGGGGCGTTCCACTCGGGGCGCGAGCACGGATGCTCCTGATCGGGGCCCGGTTCGCGCCACCCGACTCCGTAGCCGTGGATTTCCACGTTGGCCTCGTCGACGACATAGAGGCCATACTCGTCACAGAGGTCATACCACAGCGGGGACTGAGGGTAGTGGCTCATGCGCACGGCGTTGATATTGTGCTGTTTCATCGTGGCGATGTCCTTCATCATCAGGTCGCGGTCAACCACATGGCCCTTGACGGCGTCATGCTCGTGAACGTCGGTGCCGTGAACCATGATACGCTTGCCGTTGACAAGCAGTTGCGCGTCGCGGATTTCGACCTTGCGCATACCCACGCGCGCCGATGTCGATTCGAGTCCCTTTCCGGCCTTGTCTTTAAGAGTCAGCACGAGGGTGTAGAGATAGGGTGTCTCGGTGCTCCACAACCGGGCGTTTTTCACGTCGAGGCGCGGCAGCGTGACCTTGCTGATGCCCGGGGCGATGTCGAGACGCTTGCTCTTGGAAGCCACTTTCCTGCCGTCGGCATCGAAAAGCGCGGCATCGACGGTGACAGCCTCGTCCGACCCGAAGTTGTTGAGGTCGACATCCACATTCAGCACGCCGTTCTTATACTTGCCGTCAAGGTCGGGACGGGCGAAAAAGTCCTGTATCCTCACACCGCCGTCGGTCGAATACAGATAGACGTTGCGGTCAAGGCCCGAAAGCCGCCAGAAGTCCTGATCTTCGAGATAGGAACCGTCGGTCCAGCGGTAAGCCTCCACGGCAATCTCGTTTTTGCCCGGCTTGACATACTTGGTGATGTCCCATTCGGCGGGATTCTTGGTGCTCTGCGCATAACCCACCTTCTCGCCGTTGACCCACACATACATACCGGCGGTCGCGCCGTCAAAGTGGACATATATGCGGCGGCCGTCCCACGATTGCGGGATGTCAAACGAGCGTTTGTAGCTCCCGACGGGATTGTCCTCGTGGGGAATATAAGGCTGGTTGCGGGGGAAGGGGTAGACCGTGTTGGTATAGATGGGGACACCGTAACCCTCCATCTCCCAGTTGCTCGGGACGGTAATTTCGTTCCAACCCGAGAGGTCATAGCCGTTTTTGTAGAAATCGGCGGGACGGTCAGCAGGCTTGGCGACCCACTTGAACTTCCATTTGCCGTTAAGGTCGATGACATAGGGCGACGCGGCATGGTTGCCTTTCAGCGCGTCGGCAGCCGACGGATAAGGATAGGCCGTGGCGCGGGGATACTCGCGGTTGACGGCGAAAACACCGGGATTTTCCCAGTCGGGAGTGGCCGCGACGGCACATCCCGCAGCCGAGAGACCGATAAGCGAAATGATGAATGATTTTTTCATATATTTAAGGTTATAATTCTGCTGTGATAATGTGATTAATACGTTCAAAGATACTACTTACCCCACTAACAATCAAGTTAAAAAAGCCAAAATGCACGATTAGCGACCAAATATGGTCATTTTGTCCCTATCCACAGACAGGCCATGCCGAGAAACACGAGCGCGAGGTCGACAGCCTTGGAGCGCAGGTTTTTCTCGCGGAACAGCATCGCGCCACACATAAACGACACCAGCACACTGCCTCGGCGCACCATCGACACGACCGAAATCATCGCGTCGGGGAAGGTCAGGGCATAGAAATAGACAAAGTCGGCCAATGTCAGGAAAACGCTTATAAACACGATGCTCCACCGCCATTTCATCGCCGCCGACCGCTTGCGCTGCGGCATCCAGACTATCAGCAGCACCATCCCCATCATTATGCACTGATAGATGTTGTACCACCCCTGCACGGCCATCTTGTTGATACCCGCGCCTCCTGTCTCGACGGGACTCATCAGGTATTTGTCATAAAGGCCGCTTGCCGCCCCGAGCGCGGCGGCTGCGACGAGAAAATAAATCCACTTGTTGTGGGAAAAGTTGATTCCCTCCTTCTTCCCGCTGCGGCTCATCAGATAAAACGACAGGATGCCGAGCGCGACACCGGCCCACTGCCACGCGTTCAGCTCCTCGCCGAAGATGAGCAGCGCGCCGACAAGCGTCATCAGCGGCCTCGTGGCATTGATGGGTCCGACCGTCGTCAGCGGCAGATTCTTCATGGCGAAATAGCCGAGAATCCACGACGACAGCACGATAACCGCCTTGAGGATGATAAACCGGTGGTCGTCCCACGTCGGCGACGGCACATAGAATGTCGACTCGGCAGGAATGTGGCCTGACCACGACAGCACTATCAGCGGGACGAAAAACAGACTGCAAAACAGCGTGTTGAGAAACAAGATGGGGATGACGGCATTGTCACGCAGCGAATGTTTCTTGCATGCGTCATAAAATCCGAGCAATGCCGCCGACAGAAATGCGAGAGCGATCCACATGGGGGAATTGAGAATGGAGAATTGACAATTGAAAATTGCGGGACGTATATAAACAAGCAATGCATAATTCACAGCCGAAACAGGGTCGACGGCGAATTATGCATTATGACTTATGCACTTGCATAACGCTTGCGCTGGAAGCAATTTACTTCACGCGGCGTTCTTTGATGCGGGCCTTCTTGCCGGTGAGGTTGCGAAGGTAGTACAGCTTGGCGCGACGCACTTTGCCATACTTGTTGACAGTGATTGAGTCGATAAAGGGCGACTCGATGGGGAAGATACGCTCAACACCGATGTTGTCGCTCATCTTGCGCACGGTGAAACGTTTCTTGCTGCCTTCACCCGAGATGCGGATAACCACGCCACGGTACTGCTGGATACGCTCCTTGTTGCCTTCCTTGATGCGGTAAGCCACGGTAATGGTGTCGCCGGGCTGGAAATCGGGATGCTGCTTGCCGGTTGCAAATGCTTCTTCGGCAACTTTAATTAAATCCATTTTGATAATGATTATTAAAATGTTAACAATACTCGCAATATAAACAAGCTGCATGTCTTGCCAGAGATTGCGAAACCGGCTGCAAAGGTAACACTTTTTTCCTTCATCTCAAAACAACAGGCAGTTAAAAATCACCCTATCTATAAATCGCCCTATCTAAGTGATTATGTCTTTCTTCTGAAATCATCCGTCACATCATATCTGCACAAAGATTCCAACGGGGAATAATATGCATTTATCCCATGACCTGCAATTGTTTAATACAAACCAGTTCAAGCGAAAATACCACAAATTCAATATCGTTTACAGCCTGATTCAATTCTTTACAAATAAATTCGGCAAACGAATCGACCGCCAATTCCCAAATGTTGACTTTCACAGACTTATGGCATTAATTTCATAATCCTCCCGCATACACGCTGAACATGGTCAAGGCCGTAAAGCAAAGAGTGACTGTCAATCCCCATCCACTGAAAAAGCTTATGCAGATTCTGATAGGCATTAAGAATATAAGACGTGCTGATTTGCGGCTGTCTCCGAGCAAAGCATATCGGTTCATGATGAGCAATGCGGTTACGCAAAATATTAATTCCGTCCAATTCATTAAACATATAAGAATTATTATACTGAATCTCAGCCGATGAGCGTGGTTTATTTGGGAAAATACGAAGCAGAATCTGTCCAGTCGCCCTGTATTGAGGATTGGCAAACATATATTTCCATATTCCGAACTCCATTTCCGCAAGAAGCTTGTGATGGGAGTATTCTCCATTATGAGACAGGCGATTATAGGCTTTCGCGATAATTCGAGCACTGTCCCTGCAACTTACAATATCGAATATACCTCCTTTAGAGACTGAATCACGCAACCAGTTTTTCCCAAGACGAAACGTAAGCTCTTTATCTATGGCGTTCCTTAATGCGACCTCAAAACAGCTCAATAAAGTAAAGACTTCCTGAGAAAGACTGAGATTCAACCGATATAAAGACATGGCCTTCCGCGTATCATTCTCACAGGCTTCAACATATCTGGTGAGCCTTTCCGGCGATAATACATTTTGAAAATCGGCGAATTTCATTTATTTTATAATCTTTTATGATTCGGAATTTGTTTTAGTTAAAAGAAAGCACTATATTTGCAGTGTTGATTCCCGGTAGCCCCTGACTCGTCAAGCTATCGGGTTTAGTTTTATATTCACAAAGATAATCATTTTATTTGGATTACGCCTACATCTAACATCACATTTAAAACCACAACCGGACGGAAAGATGTCGTCAAACACATGTGACGGGAACCATCTGCGGCGACAGCCGTTAACTTTTTTTAATTTGCGCTGAACTATAGATTTTGTATCTTTGCAACAGATTTCATAGTTTATCGTCCGTCACAGAACCGTTAACGGATTCTATAATTCGGGCGGAAACCTCCTACGGGGACGGCCACGGAAACGGGGCCGCTACGATGTAATAGCCTGATCGGCAAGCAGTGTTTCCGCAGCCGCCATCCCACGAGATGCCGGCAACCGTTTTTGACTCCGGGTCTGTGATTCCCTGCCAGACAGTCATTTGAGGCATTCGTGTTTCAGATTAACATAGTCAAGATAGAATAAAAAGTTATTGCTTTAGACCCCGTTAGAACAACCAATTAACCGACATATCGCAACCGCTCGTCAGGGACTACGCTCCCGATGCATTTGCCGCGTCAGGCAAATGCCACGCTTGGATATTTATCGTTATTTCACGGGTCTTTATTCTATTTCTTCTTGTTGATCGTGCAACTGCCCGTTGCACCGCCTCCCGCCCCCCCACGAAGTGAGACACATAGGCAAAGCAATCAAAGAAGTTTTTGACCGCCAGCCGCGCAGTTGCACGGCCACATGGTTTGCCCGGCAGATTAACTGTCACCGGGCCAATGTCTATGACATCTTCTCGCGTCCATCCATTGACTGCGAGCTGCTTGCCCGCATCTCCACCGCCCTTAACCACAATTTTTTCCACGATCTCGCCGACGACATGCAGCGCGAGACCGACTCTGCCGGCCATCCCCCGCCATCGGGATAGCCGACAAAAGTATCTGATAAAATACGACACTTTGTGTCAGAATACACTACAGCAAGTCTAAAATCATCCTACAGGGTTTCGGCGATTTTTAGACTCCATCTAAGTAACTTTGCAAATAATCATTTTTTTAACTCATAAATCTATTACACAATGGCAAAAAAATCTGCAATTTCTGGAGAATACATTATTACAGTAGAAGACTCAGGCACAGTGCGCGTGTGCAAAATCTATGACAACGTGAAGGCATCTCTCCGCGAGTGCGCCGAAGCCAAAGGTTTTGAATATGACCCCAATTGGACAACACAGCAATTCGGTTCCAAGCTGATTAAGGCATTCGGCGAAGGCAAGGTGGCCGAAATCGGCGAATACACTATCGTAAAGCGTGACTGCGGCTCGATTGAGTCATATCGCACTTATGCCAACACCCTCGGCGCACTCCGCGAAATCGCCGCCCAAGTGGGTTTCACCATCAATGAGAAATCCAACACCCGCCAGAACGGCTCAAAACTCGTCGATTTCATTAACGGAAGCAAGTAAAACAGCAACGACTATATGAACCAGACCGACATTGATAAGATTCACAAGTTGATTTCTGCGCTGAACAGCAGAATCGATGATCTTGAGGCTAAAATCAGCAAGATCGACTCGGCAAGCTCAAAATCAGCTCCGGCAAGAGATGTAGAGGAGATTGTCGCAACAAAGGAGACCTCGTCCTATAATTATTATTATAAAACGAACAAGGGACGTGTCGTTGGGCATACATGGTCGTGGTTCCCTTCTAGGAGCGACTATCTTGCTAAATTAAAAAATGTTCTGATTGAAATCGGAGAGGAAGATCTGCTTAAAGGGACCGACGAGGCTGCTATTATGGAATGTGTGGCACGCCTACGGGCAAAAATGGGTGCCACCACACAATATGGAGTCTTTCTCCCCAACGGCATTACTCTTTGGACAGACGGCAGGCTTTGTAGTGTTTCACCCACCAACAAAAATATTAAATTCTGATGTCTCTGACCCTTGCCGATATAGAGGAACTGCGCAGGATTCGCGACGCGGCGCGCGGTGTGGAGCTGACCGAGACTCCGGCCGACACCGCCGCGGAGCATGGCGACAGCGGTGTTGCCGGGCAGGAAGCCTGCCACGGCAACACCGACCCGGGACTCGCCAAGACACTGCGGGATGACATTCTTGCATTCATCTCGCAGCAGACTGAGCTGATGTTCAACGAGCTTGACTTTCAGATACAGTTAGCGCTGTACCTGAGGTCGTCGGGACATTATGACGATGTCGACGTGGAATATTCGCTCCCCAAGGACATTATGCCCGACTATGACTGGGACAGCAATCTGCGCATTGACCTTGTCGTGAGCCGGGACGGAAAATATTGCCCTGTCGAGCTGAAATATCCCACCTGCAAAGTCACCAAGGCCATCAGCCGTTTCGGCAAGCACATACCCGAGGCAGTCGTGATGAAAAACCAAGGCGCGCAAGACATCGTCCGCTACAACTTCTGGAAAGATGTGCGCCGCATCGAGGTTCTGAACAGCCGGTTTGACACGGTCGAGGGCGGCATAGCGGTAATCATGACCAACGATTCAAGCTACGTCCGCCCCGTCAGGCCCGATTCAAGCTGCGCGCCCGTCTCGACCTCCGAAGGGAATGTTGTGGGTCCCGGAACAGTCGACTGGCAGAACATGCCGACAGTGCGGGAAAATCATCCCCCGTTCACCCTCAACGGCAGCTACACCGCCCGCTGGCATCAGGCTACAATCGACGGAATCGATTTCAACTACATGATAATCGAAATCTGAAATTTTTTTATTTGAAATCTTTTATTTGAAATTTTTATAACATGGCAGTAAAGAAAACCGCGTCGGGAAAAGTAGACCGCCGCACCAAGGAGGGCAAGGAAATTGCCGCCCGCATGGCCAAGGCCCGTGCCGCCCGCGCCGGAGCCGCCAAGAAAACCCAGTCGACGCTCAAGAAGACCAAGAGCGGAAAAGTGGACAAGCGCACCAAAGAGGGCAAAGCCATCTGCGAGCGCATGGCCAAGGCCCGCAAAGCACAGAACTCACTTGCTAACCGTCTAAAACGTCTTTTCCGATGAATACAGCACCCAATACCATCGCCTCGCTGCTCGCCGCATGCATCTGGGCCGACGGCGAATATGCCGAAGTTGAACGCATCACCGCCGAGGAAATCGCCGAGGCTTTTGAAATTCCCGCAAAGGATTTCCACAAGTACATGACTGCCGCAATGGTCGAGGTCCAGAACCTCACCCCCGAGGCTGCCACGACCTACGCCGTCAAACATGCCGCCAAGGTCGACCCCGAGGAAACCGGCGAAGTGTTCCAGTCACTGATGCAGATGATGCTCTGTGACGGCGTCCTGACCGCAGGCGAGGTTTCCAACCTCCTCGCGATGGCCGAGGCTCTCGACATTGACCGCGAGACCGCCATCCTCATGCTCTGCGACATGGTCAAGACCGAGCCCGAGCTGGAAGTGTCATTTGAAGATGACGAAGATTAATCAAGAGTGAAAGGTGAAGGGTGAAAAGTGAAGATAACAGACTTTTCACCCCTCCACCATTCACCATTCACTAAAAAACATGAATAAAGTCAGAGTTTACGGAAAAGCGCAGAACCGCACAGCACTCGGCATCGCACATGCCTACACCGTCATGTATCCCCATGCCACCCTCGCCGACCTGCGCAAGGCGTTCCCCAACAGCATCTGCCCCGACAGCGGCGTGAAGGAACTGTTCCTCCCCTTGGCCGAGGCCGAGACCTTCAACACAAAGATGAGCCTCTATTTCGCCAAACCCGACGAGGTGCTCACCCTCGGCGACGGATCGCAGGTTGCGCTTGCCCAAGTGTGGAGCAAGCCGTCGTTTGAACGCATGGTGGAACAGGGCAAACTCTATGATGTCGAAGTAGCCGAATTTGAAAAAACCGCCCATCCGGGACAACGCGGCGGCTACCGTCTCGAATATCTCAACGGCTACGTCCCCCCGGTGCCCGAGAAGAAAAAGAGCCTTGCGTGGCTGTGGATACTCCTCGGCCTCATCGCCGTCGGCGCAATCATCTTCCTGAGCATGCCCCGAGGGGAAAAAGTAGTGGAAGTGGAAAAAATCGTCGAGAAAGAGGTCATCGTCCGCGACACTGTCTATGTGCAGCAGATTGAGGCCATTGAAAAGGATTTCAACTCGGCACAGTTTGAAAAAGGACAGGCCCAGCTCAACGACGATGCCAAGCTGGCGCTTCACGACTTGGCCAAAGTGCTGAAACAGAACGACGCCCTGCGCCTGCGCATCGAGGGTCACACCTCGGCCGAAGGCGATGCCGCCGTCAATCAGAAACTCTCGGAAGACCGCGCCCGGGCAGCTGTCGACTTCCTCGTGAACAAGGAAGGTATCGACGCGTCCCGCCTTGAGGCCGTTGGCAAAGGCTCGTCGGAACCCATCGACCCCGCCACTCCCGAGGCCAACCGCCGCACCCAATTTGTAATCCTCGATTAACCCTATAACATAATATTATGGCAGAATTAAGAATCGACAGCCGCATGAAGGTAAAGACCCTCAAGGCTAACTTCAAGAAAGCATTCGGCGCAACACTGCGCGTGTACACAACATCAGCCTGCAAGGCCAAGGCCGACGACGATGCGACCCTCGGGCAGCTCATGGGCGGAGCCAAGGGCGGCGAGGCCACTTTCGGCAGCAACCTGCGCGTGGGCAACTTTGAAAAGAAACTCAACGAGATGTATGGCATCGGCGTTCAGGTAGCCAATCCTGCCGACACCAAGCTCAGCGACAACGACATCACCCTCGCCGCAGCCGGCAAGGAATAATTTACCAATCCTTAACCGGGGGGCACATTAAGAAAAACACTCTCTTTAACGTGCCTCCCGGTATTTTTCACCACCAACAACTTCAGAAATGGCACTATCCGAAGCAACAAAACGTAACATCGAAAACCTCAAAGGCATCATCGAGGCACTACAGCGTGACATCGAAGCCTACAACCGCACCATTAAGGCCAACAATGCCCGTCAGGGAAGCAAATCGGCCGGCGAACATGCAAAAAATATGAAAAAAATCGCCCAAGAGAAGATAAAAGACTACCGCGCCAGAATCGCCGCCATGCGCAAAAACGGCTAAAACGGTAGAAAACATGCACCCCGCCGGGGGCCGCCACGCTGACCCCCGTGTGGAAGACACTGGCAACCCAAAACCAATCATTATTTATGAAAATTCCCGGTTTATCATTTTCATGGAAACGCGCCCTCGGCATAACAAAGGTCAAGCAGAAGGTCGCCCGGGCAACCGACATACCCACAACCCGGGGCGGCATAGAACGGAAAGTAGGCAAGATGCTGATTGACGCGGTATTTGGCAAACGAAAGCGCAAACGATAATCCCCCTTTATGGCCACATTCAAGGAAAAAGTAGAAAATTTCAAGCTCCAGCTGGCGCGGGCGCTCGACGACGACCTCCACACACGCCAGTGGCACAACCTTGTCGACTATTTCATCATTGCGATGATTCTCATCAGCACGGCCGAGATTTTCCTGTCGACATTTGACATCGACCCTGCCCTGCGCAAAGCCCTTTTCTGGGTCGACATAGCCGTGCTCGTGTTTTTTACCGTCGAAGTCTCCCTGCGCATCTGGATTGCGCCGATTATCAATCCCGATTACAAGGGCATCAAAGGACGGTTGAAATACTGTTTCTCATTCTACGGGTTCATCGACGTGGTGTCGACCTACCCGTTCTACCTCAGCCTGCTGCTCCCGCTGCCGTTTGGAATCCTGAGGGTGTTCAGGCTGATGCGCGTGGTGCGCCTTTTCCGCATCTCGCGCTACATGAAGTCGTTCAGGCTGCTCAACAACGCCATGCGCGAGAAACGCCGCGAACTGTGGATTTCCTTGCAGTTTCTTGTCATCATCACCATCATCCTCAGCCTGCTGCTGTTTTTCTTTGAACACGAAGCCCAACCCGATGTCTATGACAACGGCATCGTGTCGGTAGCGTGGGCATTCGCTCAATACATCGGCGACCCCGGCAGTTTTGCCGACACCCCGCCGATCACCTTCTGGGGCCACGCCATCGCCTGCATCGTGGGAGTGCTCGGCATCGCCATCGTTGCCGTCCCGGCAGGTATCATCGGAGCCGGATTCACCGAGGCCATCGAGCGTGACCGCCGCGAAGAAGAACTGGCTGCGAACATTGGAAAAATCCACGACGCGTTTGAACGCAAGCTCGACCGTCCCACCGGCTTTCAGGCCGTCCCCACTTTCCGCACCCTTGCCGACCTTCAGGCCCGGCTGGGACTGAAACAGGACGAGATTGTCGAGGTCGCCGAAAATCTCGACGACTGCCGGTTGATAAACCTCTCGTCGACACTCCCGCTCTACGGGCCGCCTGCCGACATTCTCGCGATGGAACACTTCATGATCAACACCGGCTACGGGTGCTGCATCGACCGCGGCTCGGCCGTCACCGTCATCTCCCCGTCGAGCATGATTGATGCCGGAGTCGGCAACTTTGCCTTTTATCTCGCGATGATGGGCGGTTTCAACTACATCAGCCGCGAACTCGGCAAGAAAGCACCTTACAAATCATTCTACGCCTATCCGCCCGGCTCCGACACTCCCGGACTCGCCGAGTATAACGCCGACCTTGAGCGGCTCATGGACCGCCCCGGGGCATGGGGGATAACCATACTCGCGTCCAGCGGCGCACTGGAACCCGTATATGACACCCACATCCATGTGAACCTCGGAGGACCCAAAGGGGATACCGGGCTGCAACACCCGGTGCTTGTCAGCGACATGGAACGCTACCGCCGGTTCTACGACACGCTCTCCGAGGATATGCAGCAGGAATTCGGACTCGCAACCGACCAGCAAAAGTATCACGCCACATCTTCCCCCAACCTTTTCGCCCGGCAGATAAGACTGCGTGACGACGCAAGCAACATTATAATGCGTTTTGACTGGAAATATCTGCTGTGGGACCCCCGCCGACTACTGATTGCCCGGTCAATCTCGCGCATAATCGCCTCCACGCTCACCGACAACCCGGACCTTCCCGACATCCCTGTCTTGAAGAAAAAAGACATCGGGTTCAACGGTTACGAATAATAACAAGAACGCCTTTCCAAGTTACAAAAAAAGACTTGAAAAGGCGTTCTGATTATATTGCGGTCAGGCAACGCATATTTAACATTATTTTAATATCCATAATTAGTGTTAATCGAGAAAATATCAGTAACTTTGAACAAAATTTAACAATAGCGGCGGCGCGCCGCCGTTTATGTCCCCGGCGGGGACATAAACGATGCACATTTTCCGCACCGTTCCCCCGATATGGCCACCGACGCCATATACGCCTCGTCTCTGACATTTACCATGCAGAGAACCTAACGATTCATGTACATAACCAATTTTATTCATTATCACCATTATCACATGAAAAGACTTCTTTCTATTTTCCTCGGCCTGTGGCTGACACAGATACTGTGTGTCGCCGCAGCTGCCGATATGAAGTGTCAAGGTGTGGTTGTCGACCCCGAGGGCGAACCCCTGCCCGGTGTCACGGTCGCCATCACCGGAGGTAAAGTATTGTCATCGACCGATATTGACGGAAACTTCTCGGTATCGGTACCCGACAAGACCCCATCGCTGACGTTCACCTATGTGGGATTCAAACCCCTTGATGCACGTCCCGCGTCCAACATGGGTACACTGACAATGGAAATCGAGAGCGAGATTCTCGCCGACGTCGTCGTCACCCAGTCTATCGCCCGCACCCGCGAGACCCCCGTGGCAATCTCGCAGATAAATGCCTCGGACATCGAGTACAAGCTCGGCACTCAGGAATTTCCCGAAGTACTGAAAACCACCCCCGGCGTGTGGACAACCAAAGACGGCGGTGGTTTCGGCGATGCCAAGACCAACATGCGCGGCTTCCAGAGCGCCAACGTCGCCGTCCTCATCAACGGCCTCCCCATCAACGACATGGAATGGGGCGGTGTCTACTGGTCCAACTGGGCCGGACTTAGCGACGTGGCATCCAACATCCAGACACAGCGCGGCCTCGGAGCAGCCATCATCTCGGCCCCCTCGGTCGGCGGAACAATCAACATCACCACCCAGTCGCTCGACGCAAAGAAAGGCGGCAGCGTGTGGTACGGCATGGGCAGCGACGGCCTCAACCAGTATGGCGTGAAACTTTCCACCGGCCTGATGAAAAACGGATGGGCCATCACCGTCCTCGGGTCGCGCCGCTGGGGCGACGGCTACATTCAGGGCCTGTGGTATAACAGCTACAACTACTTCCTCAACGTGTCAAAGCGCATCAACGATGCCCACCAGCTGTCGCTGACCGCATTCGGCGCGCCTCAGGAACACAACAAGCGCTCATCTCAGGACGGCCTGACAATCATGGGCTACCAAGGCGAGGTGCGCAACTGGATGAACGGCGAGACCCCCTACAAGTATAACCCGACATTCGGTTACGACCTCGACGGACAAGTGCGTTCTTCCAACCGCAACAAGTATCACAAACCGCAGATTTCGCTTGCCCACATTTGGCAGATCAACGACAAGTCGTCACTGTCGACGACCGTTTACGCGTCATTTGCAACCGGCGGCGGCTACAGCGGCCAAGGCCACGGCACCTACAACGGCACTGCCCTCAGCAACTCGTCATGGTATGGCGCAAGCGACGGAAAAGTAAACACCCTTTTCCGCAACGCCGACGGAACATTTGCCTACGACAAAATCCAGCTCATGAACATGGCCTCGACAACCGGCTCCAACATGGTTATGAGCGAGAGCAACAACTCCCACACATGGTTTGGCCTCGTGTCGACCTACAAGCACTCGCTTCTCGACAACCGCCTCAACCTCCTCGGCGGTATCGACTTCCGCTGGTACAAGGGCAAGCACAACAACAAGATTGTCGACCTCTACAACGGCGAGTACTACATGAACTACGAAAGCCGCGAAAGCGTGCGCCCCGAGAACAATGCCGCCGCACTCGACCCCAACTGGAAATACGAGAAACTCGGTGTGGGCGACGTTGTCTACCGCGACTTTGACGGCTACACCGTTCAGGAAGGAGCCTATGTTCAGGCCGAGTACTCCTGCCTTGACCGCCGCCTCAACTTTGTGGCGTCAGGCTCGCTCGCCAATACCACCTACTGGCGCTATGACCATTTCTATTATGACGAGGCCCACGCCAAGTCAAAGACCTACAGCTTCCTCGGCGGAACTGTAAAAGGTGGCGTGAACTACAACATCGACCGTCACAACAACGTGTTTGCCAACGTCGGTTATATCTCCCGCGCCCCCTTCTTCTCGCGCGGCGTGTTCCTTTCACAGGCAACCAGCAACGCAGCCAACCCCGACCCGCTCAACGAGAAAGTAATGTCGTTTGAGCTCGGCTACGGCTATCACAGCCAGATTTTCGCCCTTGATGCCAATGTCTACTATACCAAGTGGATGGACAAGACCACAACCCGCTCGGGCGAAATCAAGCAAGGCGAGCACGCAGGTGAGTTCTATTCGCTCAACATGGCCGGCGTGGATGCCCGCCACATGGGTGTCGAAGTAAACTTCACCTTCATCCCCACCAACTGGTTTGAACTGACCGGTATGCTCTCATGGGGCGACTGGCAGTGGGACTCGGATGCCAAGGGTTACTTCTACAACCTTCAGGGACAGCCGCTGAAAGACCTCAACGGCAACGTTGCCAGCGGCATCCTCGCCGAGGACCACGCTTGGGCCGTTATCAACCAGAAAGGCGTGAAAGTCGGAGGCTCGGCTCAGACAACAGCCGCCCTCGGCGTGAACTTCAAGCCTTTCAAGGGATTCCGCATCGGTGCCGACTGGACCGTGGCCGCCCGCAACTACAGCGACTACACCGTCAGCGTCGGGACCAAGAACAGCACAGTGAACGTTGCCGACCCGTGGGAAATTCCGTGGGGCAACGAGCTTGACCTCAACGCAAGCTACCGGTTCCAGATCGGAGGAATCAACGCAACCCTGACAGGCAACGTCAACAACCTCTTTGACTACCTCTATGTGCGCGACGCCTATACCAATGCGACTACCGCCGGTACATGGGAAAACGCTTTCCGCGTATTCTACTCGTTTGGCCGCACCTATTCGATGAAGCTCAAAATTAATTTCTAAAAGATGATTCTGACAATGAAAAATATATTATTCAAGTCAATGACAGCCGCGGCTGCCATAGCCGTTTTGGCCGGATGTGACGAGAACGCGTGGAACGATCATCTCGACGGCTTTGAAAGCGACGAGCCGATTACCAACGTCCAGACCGTCGAATACACCCTCACCGACGCCGACTACAAGGCTATCGCCGACAACAGCACCAACAGGGACCTCGCCGGCGAAGAACTTGCCGACGCGCTTGCCGCCGTGGGCACCCAAGGTTATTTCACATCAGAGATTCCCGTGGGAAAATATGCCCCCGCGTTCATGTCGACACTCGACTTCCCCTATTTCACGCTCGACAACGGCTCGGCCGTCAAGCTGACCTACAAGACAACAACCAGTCTCCCCGCCCAGATTGCGGCATCAGCAGCAGCCAAGTCGGTACGTCTTTCAACCGCCGACTATCAGGAAGCGTGGGGCAGCGACGAAGACTACATCTCGGCATTCGCCCCCTCGGTTACCGCAGCAGCCAACCTCCCCAAGATTCTGCTCAAGAACCTGCCCGACGCTGTTGACGGCGACTATGCTTTCGTAACCTACTACGAATCGTCACAGGAACCGGTGTTCACAACCCCCGAGGAGACCGAGACCATCTATCTCGAAGAATCATTCATCGGCACCAAGGGCGACTTCACTATCGAAAACATCCTTCTTCCCGAGGGCGTGACCGACCTGTGGGAGGAAACCGAGCAATACGGCATGAAAGTGACCGGTTTCAAAAACGGCACCAACTATGATACCGAGACATGGCTCATATCGCCCGAAATCAAGCTCGACGCTCCGGCAGTGATGTCGTTTGAACAAGCGATGAACTTCTTTGCCGACCTCGCCACCGCTGCGAGCGAGGCAGGTGTCTATATCCGCGAGAAGGGCGGCAACTGGACACAGCTCACCGTTCCCAATCTTCCCGAAAAGCTCAGCTGGAGTTTTGTCGGCACAGGCGACATCGACCTGAGTGCATGGAACGGCAAGACCGTTCAGATAGGTTTCTGTTACAAGAGCACCGCGACCAAGGCCGGAACATGGGAGTTCAGGAACCTCGTTGTCAAGAGCGGTTCCCCCGCCAAGGCCCCCATGCGCGCCCCCGCCGCACAGGTGCCCACCGTGCAGAAATTCGCCCTCTACACCTTCAACGGAACCTCGTGGGTAATCCCCGGCAACTTCACCGTCCTGCAGCCCGCCGACTATACAGCGATGGGCCAGAGCTACCCCAACTTCTCGTCAAGCGAAGTCGTGGCCTCATGCCTGCCCGTTTATCTTAAAAACGCCTTCCCCTACGCCGTGGCCGACGACATGAAGTTTGTCTTCTACCAGTACTTCAGCAACAAGGTGACCTCACTGCGCTGCGACCAGTACACATTTGACGGAACCGAGTGGAACCTCAACAACGGCGTGACAGTCAAGACAGGCCAGTTTGTAAAGGAAAACGGCAAGTGGGCCTACAACCCCGATGTCACCATGACCCTCCCCGCAGGCAAGAACCAGCCCCTCTCGACACTCTATTTCCAGACCTGCGTCGACTGGGTCAAGTCAAGCGTAACCAACGGAGCCAAGTATGTAACATCCTACGGCAACAACGAGTACTACTCGGGAACTTCGGCCTACCAAGGCAACGTCGACCTGCGCGCCGAGTCGGCCAAGGGACAGTATCCCGAGGGATACAATGGCATGAGCAACGAAGAAATCGTCGCGCTGATGAAGACCCGTTTTGAAAACGAGGTATTCCCCGCCGCGCTCGCCATCCTGCATCCCGATGCCGAACCGGTCGAAGGCCGCGACGTAATCTACACCTTCACCTTCTCGGCCTACGACGGCATCAACACCACTCCCTATGTCATCACCTACAAGGTAGTCGGCCCGGTGAAGTTTGAACTCGTCAGCTGCACTTGGAACGACTGATAAGACAGTCATAATTGACTAAGCAAAAATCCCCCGCGCACAATCGCGGGGGATTTTTTGTCACCTGACTAAGAGTATGTTTACTTTTAACTTTATGAAATCTTTATAGTCCTTTTCGGCTAATTTTAAGCTTTTGTTCAGTCATTATGGAACCCCATAACTCTTTCACAAAATCTAAAAACGGCTCGAAAATCTTCTCTAAATCTTAACATAAGTCAAAAGTAAACATACTCTTAAAAATTTGTCACAATCACGGATTTTGACTACATTTGCAGTCGTAAAAGAAACAATTAACTTTTTTCAAACTAAATACCGTAATAACAATGGTAAGTTATAAAGACTTAGGCCTTGTCAACACCCGCGAGATGTTTGCAAAGGCTGTGCACGGCGGCTATGCCATCCCTGCATTCAACTTCAACAACATGGAACAGCTTCAGGCCATCGTAAAGGCTTCGGCTGAAACCAAGTCACCCGTTATCCTCCAAGTATCGAAGGGCGCCCGCAACTATGCCAACGCCATCCTTCTCCGTTACATGGCACAGGGTGCTGTTGAATATGCCAAGAGCCTCGGATGGGAACATCCCCAGATCGTGCTTCACCTCGACCACGGTGACAGTTTCGAACTCTGCAAGGACTGCATCGACAATGGCTTCTCATCGGTTATGATCGACGGTTCACACCTCCCCTACGAGGAAAACGTTGCCCTCACCAAGAAAGTCGTTGACTACGCCCACCAGTATGACGTGACCGTAGAAGGCGAGCTCGGCGTTCTCGCCGGTGTTGAGGACGAGGTAAGCTCTGACCACCACACCTACACCGACCCCGAAGAAGTTATCGACTTCGTTACCCGCACAGGCTGCGACAGCCTCGCTATCTCTATCGGTACTTCTCACGGTGCCTACAAGTTCACCCCCGAGCAGTGCACCCGCGACCCGAAGACCGGCCGTCTCGTTCCCCCGCCGCTGGCATTCGACGTGCTTGAAGGCGTAGAGGCCAAGCTGCCCGACTTCCCCATCGTGCTCCACGGTTCTTCTTCTGTTCCTCAGGAGTATGTTGACATGATCAACGAATTTGGCGGCAAGCTGCCCGACGCTATCGGCATCCCCGAAGAAGAACTTCGCAAAGCAGCCAAGATGGATGTCTGCAAGATCAACATCGACTCTGACAGCCGTCTCGCCATGACAGCCGCCGTGCGCAAGGTCCTCACCGAAAAGCCTGCTGAGTTTGACCCCCGCAAGTACCTCGGCCCGGCCCGCGACGAAATGGAGAAACTTTACAAGCACAAAATCATCGCCGTTCTCGGCAGCGATGGCAAGGCTGAATAATTTCGCCTGAAAAATTTAGAATAATATTAGTTTTGATAAGAATGTCTCTGTCCCCTCTCGGGACAGAGATATTTTTTTAACCCAACGTGAATTGACTATACATAGAGATATAGACGAGGGCATTGCAAACCTGAGTTTTGCCCCGAGCAATATTTAGAGGGTGTTTCATAACAAATGTTAATCCAAAGTGGTAGCATCTTTCAGTTAACTCGTTATAACGCAGAGGGAGCATAGCTGTGGCTATGTGACCGAGATCCATGACAAAATCCAACGCGTGTAAACGGGCTTTGAATTTAATATTTGTTATGAAACGCCCTCTTAATCCGTAAGGATTATTCTTTGAATAGCCGGGGGTTGTTGCAGAACTACCTTTCAAAAAATAAGCAAAAGCCTGAACTTTCACAAGCTGAGGCTTTTTTATTACCCTAAAGTTTTGTAACTTTAGGGTATTCAAACTAGTAAATACAAAGATAATGTAT
>Ga0209064_1001479_pt1 | contig 35396 bp, 34 predicted proteins | sample Inofromicrocosms_FD_187498 | JGI IMG/M metagenome (GOLD analysis project Ga0209064, IMG submission 187498) | Mouse cecum microbial communities from Vienna, Austria - Inoculum for glucosamine and mucus D2O microcosms (SPAdes) (version 2) | ecosystem: Host-associated > Mammals > Digestive system >... | reverse complement strand
TCTTCCAGTTCGGCTTTCGAGCCGACCACCAAGTTGTCGTAGTCGCGCAGACCCGTTCCGCCCGGAATCAGGTGACCGCAGATTACGTTCTCCTTGAGGTTCTCCAGCGGATCGACCTTGGCTTGGTTGGCCGCCTCGTTGAGCACCTTGGTCGTCTCCTGGAACGATGCCGCCGAAATGAAGCTCGAAGTCTGAAGTGCGGCGCGGGTAATACCTTGCAGCACCTGCGTCGAGGTAGCCGGAACAATGTCGCGGACCTGCACCGGACGCTGGTCGCGGCGCTTGAGACTCGAATTCTCGTCGCGCAGTTTGCGCAGCGAAACAATCTGCCCCGGCTGCAGGTTCGTCGAATCGCCTGCGTCGGTGACCACCACCTTGTCGTAGAGTTCGTCGTTCACATCCATGAACTCCCACTTGTCGATGATCTGGTCCTCGAAGAAACGGGTGTCTCCCGGGTCTTCGATCCTGACTTTCGACATCATCTGGCGCACGATCACCTCGAAATGCTTGTCGTTGATCTTCACGCCCTGCATGCGGTAGACCTCCTGCACCTCGTTGACAATGTACTCCTGCACCTTCGTCGGACCCAGGATGTTCAGGATGTCCGTCGGCGTAATCGCACCGTCCGACAGCGGACTGCCGGCTTTCACGAAGTCGTTCTCCTGGACGATAATCTGACGCGACAGCGGCACCAGGTAGCGCTTCTGTTCGCCCTCTTTCGAGGTGATGACGATTTCGCGGTTACCGCGCTTGATTTTGCCGAACGTCACTTCGCCGTCGATTTCCGATACGATGGCCGGGTTCGACGGGTTGCGGGCCTCGAAGAGCTCGGTCACACGCGGCAGACCGCCGGTGATGTCGCCGCCCGACTTGCCCACCGCACGCGGTATCTTGATAAGAATGTCGCCGGCCTTGATTTTGGCGTTGTCCTTCACTACCACATGGGCGCCTACCGGCAGGTTGTATTGCTTCACCTCCTCGCCCGACTTGTCCACAATCCGGATAACCGGGTTCTTGGTCTTGTCCTTCGATTCGATGACCACCTTTTCCGACAGGCCCGTCTGTTCGTCGCGTTCGTCGCGGTACGTAATACCCTCCAATACGCTCTCGTAAACGGCCTTGCCCTCGGTCTCCGAAATGATGACCGCGTTGTAGGGGTCCCATTCGCAAATCAGATCGCCTTTCTTGACCGCGGCTCCGTCCGCCATGAAAAGCGTGGCGCCATAGGGCAGGTTGTGCGTATAGAGTACGATTTCGGTCTTCGGATCCACAATGCGGAATTCCGACTGGCGCGAAACCACGATGTTGATGGTTTCGCCTGCGGCGTTCTTGCCTTTGACCGTGCGCAGTTCGTCGATTTCGAGACGACCCTCGTACTTCGACACCACGTTGGTCTCCACGGCCGTGCCTCCGGCCACACCACCGACGTGGAACGTACGGAGCGTCAGCTGCGTACCCGGCTCGCCGATGGACTGGGCCGCAATCACGCCGACCACTTCGCCTTTCTGCACCATGCGGGCCGTCGCCAGGTTGCGTCCGTAGCACTTTGCGCAGACGCCGCGGCGGGCTTCGCACGTAAGTACCGAACGGATTTCGACCGATTCCAGCGGCGATTTCTCGATGGCTTCGGCAATGGCTTCCGTGATTTCCTCACCCGCCTTGCAGAGCACCTCGCCCGTCAGCGGGTGGATTACGTCGTTCAGCGCCACACGGCCCAGGATGCGGTCGTAGAGCGTCTGCACCACATCGTCGTTGCGCTTGATGGCCGTAGCCGTCAAACCGCGCAGCGTGCCGCAGTCTTCTTCGTTGATGATGACGTCCTGTGCCACGTCGACCAGACGGCGCGTCAGGTAACCGGCGTCGGCCGTCTTCAGTGCGGTATCGGCCAGACCCTTGCGGGCACCGTGGGTCGAAATAAAGTACTCCAGCACCGAAAGACCCTCCTTGAAGTTCGAGAGAATCGGGTTCTCGATGACCTGCTGGCCACCCTCGACGCCCGATTTCTGCGGTTTCGCCATCAGACCGCGCATACCGCTCAGCTGACGGATCTGCTCCTTCGAGCCGCGGGCTCCCGAATCCAGCATCATGTAGACCGGGTTGAAGCCGTCTTCGTCTTTCACCAGCGTGTCGATTACCGCCTTGGTCAACTTCGAGTTGATGTTGGTCCACACGTCGATAATCTGGTTGTATCGTTCGTTGTTGGTGATAAGACCCATGTTGTAGTCTTCCATGATGGCGTCCGAGCGTTCGTAGCCCTCCTGCACCAGCTTCTCCTTTTCTTCGGGGATGATGACCGCATCGAGGTTGAACGACAGACCGCCTTGGAATGCCATCCGGTAACCGAGGTTCTTGATGTCGTCGAGGAACGCGGCCACCTTGTCGGCACCGGCTTTCTTCATCACCACGGCGATGATGTCACGCAGCGAACGTTTCGTCAGCACCTCGTTGATATAGCCAACTTCCTGCGGCACGACCTGGTTGAACAGGATGCGGCCGATGGTCGTCTCCTTGATAACGCGCACGGGGTTGCCGTTCTCGTCGAGGTCGTCCACCAGACACTTCACAATGGCGTGCAAGTCGGCTTTCTTCTCGTTATAGGCGATAATCGCCTCTTCCGGACCGTAGAACGTGTGGCCCTCGCCTTTCACGCCCTTGCGGGGTTTGGTGATGTAGTAGAGACCCAACACCATGTCCTGCGACGGCACCGTGATAGGCGCACCGTTCGCAGGGTTCAGCACGTTGTGCGAACCCAGCATCAGCAGCTGTGCCTCCAGGATGGCGGCGTTGCCCAGCGGCAGGTGCACGGCCATCTGGTCGCCGTCGAAGTCGGCGTTGAACGCCGTACATGCCAGCGGGTGGAGCTGCATGGCCTTGCCCTCGATGAGTTTGGGCTGGAACGCCTGGATACCCAGTCGGTGCAGCGTCGGGGCACGGTTCATCAGCACAGGGTGACCCTTGATAACGTTCTCCAGGATGCCCCAGATGACCGGGTCCTTGCGGTCGATGATTTTCTTGGCCGACTTCACCGTCTTCACGATTCCGCGCTCGATGAGCTTGCGGATGACGAACGGCTTGTAGAGTTCGGCGGCCATATCCTTGGGGATACCCATTTCGTGCATCTTCAGCTCGGGGCCGACGACGATGACCGAACGGGCCGAGTAGTCCACACGCTTACCCAAGAGGTTCTGACGGAAGCGGCCTTGCTTGCCCTTGAGCGAATCCGACAGCGATTTCAGCGGACGGTTCGATTCGTTCTTCACCGCGTTCGACTTGCGCGAGTTGTCGAAAAGCGAGTCGACAGCTTCCTGCAACATACGCTTCTCGTTGCGCAGGATGACTTCCGGAGCCTTGATCTCGATCAGTCGCTTCAGTCGGTTGTTGCGGATGATGACACGACGGTAAAGGTCGTTCAGGTCCGACGTCGCAAAGCGGCCGCCGTCCAGCGGCACCAGCGGGCGCAGTTCGGGCGGGATGACCGGGATGACGCTCAGCACCATCCATTCGGGTTTGTTCTTCCCCTCCGAAGCGCGGAACGATTCGATGACGTTCAGGCACTTCAGCGCTTCCGACTTGCGCTGCTGCGAAGTCTCGGTCGACGCCTTATGACGCAGGGCGTAGGACATCGAGTCGAGGTCCACCTGCTTCAGCAGCGTGTAAATCGCCTCGGCGCCCATCATCGCCACGAACTTGTTCGGGTCGCTGTCGTCGAGCGACTGGTTGCCTTTCGGCAGCGCCGCCAGCACGTCGAGGTATTCCTTTTCCGCGAGGGTCGCCAGCCGTTCGATGCCCTGTTCGGCAGCGGCACCCGGGTTGATGACCACATAGCGTTCGTAGTAGATGATCGCTTCGAGTTTCTTCGACGGGATACCCAGCAGGTAGCCGATTTTCGACGGGAGCGAGCGGAAATACCAGATATGCACCACCGGCACCACCAGCGAAATATGGCCCATGCGTTCGCGGCGCACCTTCTTCTCGGTCACTTCCACACCGCAACGGTCGCAGACGATGCCTTTGTAGCGGATGCGCTTGTACTTTCCGCAGTGGCATTCGTAGTCCTTCACGGGGCCGAAGATGCGTTCGCAGAACAGACCGTCGCGCTCAGGCTTGTAGGTGCGGTAGTTGATGGTCTCGGGCTTGAGCACTTCGCCGCTCGACTGGGCCAGAATCTCCTCCGGAGAGGCCAGTCCGATGGCTATGCGGTTGTACCCGTTGCCGCCCTTGTTGTCTTTGGACATTGACATATTGCTTTCTTCTTTTTTATCGTCCCAAAAATTCTTACTCCAGTTTGACCGACAGGGCCAGACCGCGCAGTTCGTGCAGCAGCACGTTCATCGCCTCCGGAATTCCCGGTTTGGGCAGGTTCTCGCCCTTGACGATGGCTTCGTAGGCCTTGGCGCGTCCCATCACGTCGTCCGACTTGATGGTCAGAATCTCCTGCAGGATGTTGGCGGCGCCGAAGCCTTCGAGCGCCCATACCTCCATCTCACCGAATCGCTGACCGCCGAACTGCGCCTTACCGCCCAGCGGCTGCTGCGTGATAAGCGAGTAGGGGCCTATCGAACGGGCGTGCATCTTGTCGTCGATCATGTGGCCCAGCTTGAGCATGTAAATCACGCCCACCGTCGCCGGCTGGTCGAACATTTCACCCGTGCCGCCGTCGTACAGATAGGTGCGGCCGCTATGCGGCAGACCTGCCTGCGCCGTGTACTCGTTGATTTGGTCCAGCGAGGCTCCGTCGAAAATCGGCGTCGCGAACTTCAGACCCAGTTCACGGCCGGCCCATCCGAGCACGGTTTCGTAAATCTGGCCGAGGTTCATTCGCGAGGGCACGCCCAGCGGGTTCAGACAGATGTCGACAATCGTTCCGTCTTCCAGGAACGGCATGTCTTCGTCGCGGACCACCTTGGCTACAATACCCTTGTTTCCGTGACGACCCGCCATCTTGTCACCCACTTTCAGTTTGCGCTTCTTGGCGATGTAGACTTTCGCCATCTGGATGACGCCCGTCTGCGGCAGTTCGTCGCCGTTGGTGAAGTTATACTTCTCGCGCTTGATGGCCGCGTCGGCTTTCTTCCACTCGATGGAGTAGTTGTTCACCGTCGCCTCGATCAGCGCATCGATGCGGGCATCGCCCGTCCACTTGCACGAACCGAGGTTCAGATAGCCCGACACCACGCCCGTCTTCTCGTCGGTCGACTTGCGGGCAATTTCTTCCAGCATCTTCAGCGTGAATTTCGTACCCGCGGGGTAGAGTTCCGCGCCGAAGTAGTCGGTGATGCCCGTCGTGGTCTTGCCCTGAAGCAGCGACCACAATTTCCCGGTCAGCCGCTTGGTCAGCTCGGCAATCTGCGTTGCAAATTGTTCGTCGAGCTGTTCAAGCTGTGCTTTCTCTGCATTCTTGCCTTTCTTGTTGTCCTTGTTGGCACGGCTGTACAACGTTGTACCAATAACGACACCGTGAAGCGACGGCTGAGCCTTGAGTGAAGCATCCTTCACGTCGCCCGCCTTGTCACCGAAGATTGCACGAAGCAGTTTTTCTTCGGGCGACGGGTCGCTTTCGCCTTTCGGCGTGATTTTACCAATCAGAATGTCGCCCGGATGAACGTTGGCACCCACACGGATAATACCGTTGCTGTCCAAGTCTTTCGTGGCGTCTTCCGACACGTTGGGAATATCCGACGTCAGTTCCTCGACACCGCGTTTCGTGTCGCGGACTTCCATGATATACTCGTCGACATGCACGGAAGTGAATATGTCTTCGCGCTGGATGCGCTCCGAGATTACGATAGCATCCTCAAAGTTGTAACCCTTCCACGGCATGAATGCAACCTTGAGGTTGCGGCCCAATGCCAATTCGCCTTGCTGTGTCGAGTAACCCTCCGTGATAATCTGTCCTTTCTTTACCTTGTCGCCCGTGAGCACAATGGGTTTCAGCGTGACAGACGTATTCTGGTTGGTACGACGGTAGCGCGGAAGTTCGTAGGTCGTCACCTCCGGTGCGAACGAAGCGAGTATTTCATCTTCCGAACGCTGGTACTTGATCTGAATCTTCGTCGCATCGGCAAACACCACTTCGCCGTCGCCCTCGGCCACAATCTGAATGCGGCTGTCGGAAATCATCTCCTTTTCGATGCCCGTGCCGACAATCGGCGCCTCCGAAGTTACCAGAGGCACAGCCTGACGCATCATGTTCGATCCCATCAGTGCACGGTTGGCGTCGTCGTGCTCCAGGAACGGAATCAAGCTCGCCGCAATCGACGCAATCTGGTTGGGGGCCACGTCCATCAGGTTCACTTCCTTGGCCGTCACCACCGGGAAATCAGCGCCCTGGCGGGCCTTGATGCGCTCCGGCTGGAGGAAATTGCCCTTGTCGTCGACAGGGATATTGGACTGCGCCACAATCTTACCCTCTTCCTCTTCGGCCGAGTAGTAACGGATGTGGGAGTTGTCCATGTCGATCTTGCCGTTTTCCACCGTGCGGTAGGGCGTCTCGATGAAGCCCATCGGCGAAATCTTGGCATAGACGCACAGCGACGAAATCAGACCGATGTTCGGACCTTCCGGCGATTCGATGGGGCACAGACGGCCGTAGTGCGTGTAGTGTACGTCTCGCACCTCGAATCCCGCACGGTCGCGCGACAGACCGCCGGGGCCGAGGGCCGACAGACGGCGTTTGTGCGTGATTTCGGCCAGCGGGTTGATCTGGTCCATGAACTGCGAGAGCTGCGAGGTTCCGAAGAACGAGTTGATGACCGACGACAGCGTCTTGGCGTTGATAAGGTCCACAGGCGTGAACACTTCGTTGTCGCGCACGTTCATGCGTTCGCGAATGGTACGCGCCATACGTACGAAGCCCACCGAGAACTGGTTCGACAGCTGTTCGCCCACCGTGCGGACACGACGGTTTGACAAGTGGTCGATGTCGTCCACGTCCGCTTTCGAGTTGATCAGCTGAATCAGATACTTGATGATGGCTATGATGTCTTCGCGCGTCAGCGTCCGCACGGCCGGGTCGATGTCCAGGTCCAGCTTCTTGTTGATGCGGTAGCGGCCTACGTCGCCCAGGTCGTAGCGTTTGTCCGAGAAGAAAAGTTTCTCGATTACGTCGCGTGCCGTCGCCTCATCGGGCGGTTCCGAAGCGCGCAGCTGCCGGTAGATGTACACGACAGCTTCCTTTTCGGAGTTGCAGGGGTCTTTCTGCAGCGTATTGTAAATAATCGAGAAGTCGATGCCCGACTGATTCTCCTTGTGCAGCAGAATCGTCTTGGCTCCGCTCTCGATGATTTGGTCGATATGTTCTTCTTCGAGTACCGTCTCGCGGTCCACGATTACGTTGTTTCGTTCAATCGACACCACTTCGCCCGTATCTTCGTCCACGAAGTCCTCGACCCACGTCGAGAGTACACGGGCGGCCAGTTTGCGTCCTACGGCTTTCTTCAGATTGGCTTTCGACACCTTCACTTCGTCGGCCAGGTCGAAGATTTCCAGAATCTGCTGGTCCGCTTCATAGCCGATGGCGCGCAGCAGCGTCGTTACGGGCAACTTCTTCTTGCGGTCGATGTAGGCGTACATCACGTTGTTGATGTCCGTGGCGAATTCGATCCACGAGCCTTTGAACGGAATGATACGCGCCGAATAGAGTTTGGTGCCGTTCGTGTGCATGCTCTGGCCGAAGAACACGCCCGGCGAGCGGTGCAGCTGCGATACGATGACACGCTCCGCTCCGTTGATGACGAACGTTCCGCGTTCGGTCATATAAGGAATCGTCCCGAAGTACACGTCCTGCACCACGACGCCGAAATCTTCGTGTTCGTCGTCCGTGCAATAGAGCTTCAGCTTGGCTTTCAGCGGGACACTGTACGTAAGGCCGCGTTCCAGGCACTCTTCGATCGAGTAGCGCGGCGGGTCGATATAGTAGTCTATGAACTCCAGTACGAAGTTGTTCCGGGTGTCCGTGATGGGGAAGTTTTCCTGAAACACCTTGTAGAGGCCTTCGTTCTTGCGATTTTCGGCCGTGGTGTCCATCTGGAAAAAGTCCCGGAATGATTTGAGCTGTACCTCCAGCAAATCCGGATAGGGTACCCGGTTCTTCACTGTCGAGAAGCTGATTCTTTGTTGTGTTTTAGCTGTGGACATCGTATGATCCAAATTAGTTGAAGTGTAAATCGGAGACGGTTTCCGTTTCCGAAGAACAATCTTTCACAAAGGGTTGCGGAATAGTTGCTTCGTCGTTGTATAGTGCGTGTTACTTCTATCGTGTGCGTAGACCGGACTTGCTTTGCATGTTACCTTGCGCTTCGCGTATTGGTCACCACTTCATCGTGCTTAAACCGTACTCACACTTTGTCTTGCTCATGCGTTACGTTACCACTCCGTCGCGGTTAAGCTTGCACCTCACATGTTTCGCCATGCTCGTGCGCTGTGCCACCATTTCCTCACGTTTCCGCCCATCCGTCAGTGCGCTTTCATACGTCACTTCTTACCCGTTGAGCGTCTTCGTACGTGGCACCTTGCCCGTTCCATTGTCGCGTCAGTTACTGTTTCGTCACCACAATCGCGTCTCAGCGTCATTACCTGCTGTCGCATCTTTTCGGTTCGATTCAAGCATTCGACGCGCAACGTTTCATCTCACACGTTCGTTTCGCACGTTCCGTTTCATCGGTCCGCACTCGCCGGCCGGTCCTCTGATTTCGTAGATTCCCGCCCGATCGGTTTCGGCTCCGCCGTTCTTCCTTTCCCTTTCGGCTCCCGTCTCGCGGCCCCGGGTGCCATGCGCCGCTCATCGCCGCGCGCTCCTTTCCGGCAGGCCCGCTGTTTATCCCGCCGAAGCCCCCGTTTGCAGGCGTCCGCAATTGCGCCCCGGGAGCATTTCTTCCTCGGACCGGGCACAGCACATGCGGCACTCCCGATCTTTAGACCAAGAAAAGGCATAGAGCCTACACGCCGGTAAGCCCTATACCTGGATTCATCTTGTGTGAATCTTAAGCAGCAAAGCTACTTAAGCTCAACTTCAGCACCTGCTTCCTCGAGCTGGCTCTTGATCTGCTCAGCCTCTTCCTTGGAAACACCTTCTTTCACAGCCTTGGGAGCACCGTCCACGAGTGCCTTGGCGTCGCCCAGCGAGAGACCTGCGAGGTCCTTCACTACCTTGATTACCTGGAGCTTGGCCTGACCGCCGCTCTTCAGAATCACGTCGAAGGTCGACTTCTCGGCAGCAGCGGCTTCACCGGCGCCGGCAGCGGGTGCTGCAACGGCAACAGCGGCAGCAGCCGGTTCGATGCCATATTCCTCCTTGAGGATCTGTGCGAGTTCGTTTACCTCGGTTACCTTGAGGTTTACCAGTTCTTCAGCAAGTTTCTTTACGTCTGCCATAGTTGTAAGCGTATTAAATTTTGTTTTTTACTTGTTGTGATTAGTTGTTTCGCGATTCGAGCGTTTTCACGATGCCCGCAATCTTCTGGCCTGCACCGGCTTGCAGTGCAGAGATAACATTCTTCGCAGGAGACTGCAGCAGCGTGATGATGTCGCCGATGAGTTCTTCCTTCGACTTGATGTTGCAGAGAGCGTCGATCTGGTTGTCGCCCACGTATACGCACCCTTCGGCGAACGCCGCCTTGAGTACGGGCTTGTCAGAGCCTTTGCGGAATTCCTTGATAAGGGCCGCAGGGGCTTTGGCTACGTTGGCGAACATGACCGAGGTCGGGCCTTCCAGTACTTTCACCAGTTCAGCGTCGGCCTTCTCCACCTTCTCCAGAGCCTTGGTCAGCAGTGTGTTCTTCACTACGACCAGCTTGATCTCTTTCTCGAAGCACTTGCGGCGCAGCGATGCGGTTTGCTCGGCGTTCAGCGCTTCGATGTCGGTGATGTAGAAGTGAGGATAGGTCCGGAGCTGTTCGGCGAGGCTGTCTATAACAACCAGTTTTTCTTCCTTCGTCATTTCTTCGGTCCTCCTTCTATTTGGTTTCTACTGATTTGGAATCGATCTGCAGACCCGGGCTCATCGTGGTCGAGAGATAGATGCTCTTCACATAGGAGCCTTTCGCTGCGGCAGGCTTGAGTTTCATGATCATGCCCAGCACTTCTTTCGCGTTGTCCGCGATTTGCTCGGCCGTGAACGAAATCTTGCCTACCGAGGTGTGGATGATACCGAACTTGTCGACCTTGAAGTCGATTTTGCCCGATTTCACTTCCTGGACGGCTTTGCTTACTTCCATCGTCACCGTGCCGGTCTTGGGGTTCGGCATCAGACCGCGGGGACCCAAAATGCGGCCCAGCGCGCCCACCTTGCCCATTACGTTGGGGGTACAGATGATTACGTCGACGTCGGTCCAGCCGGACTTGATTTTGTCAACGTATTCGTCCAATCCTACGTAGTCGGCTCCTGCGGCTTGTGCTTCGGCTTCCTTCTCAGGAGTACAAAGCACCAGGACACGCACTTGCTTGCCCGTGCCGTGAGGCAGCGTAACCACACCGCGGACCATCTGATTGGCCTTGCGGGGGTCTACGCCCAAACGCACGTCGATATCTACCGAAGCGTCGAATTTCGTGAACGTAATCTCTTTCAGAAGAGCGGCGGCCTCCGAAAGTTTGTAGGCCTTGTCGGCCTCCACTTTCGCGTAGGCGACTTTTTGATTTTTTGTCAACTTACTCATCTTCTTCGATTACATGTTAGGGAATTCACCAACGACACTGATACCCATGCTGCGGGCAGTACCGGCAACCATGCGCATGGCCGATTCCAGCGTGAAGCAGTTCATGTCAGGCATCTTGTCCTGTGCAATGGCGCGTACCTGTTCCCACGTCACCTGTCCCACCTTGTCGCGGTTGGGCTGTGCGGAACCTTTCTGCACCTTCGCTGCTTCTTTCAGCTGTACAGCTACGGGCGGCTGTTTCACGACGAAGTCGAACGACTTGTCGCTGTAAACCGTGATGATTACCGGAAGAACCTTTCCAGCCTTGTCCTGCGTACGGGCATTGAACTGCTTGCAGAAGTCCATGATATTGACTCCCTTGGAGCCCAATGCGGGACCAACCGGGGGCGAAGGATTGGCGGCACCGCCTTTTATCTGCAATTTAATAAATGCAGCAACCTCTTTTGCCATAGTTTTCCTTGGTTTTTATTCTTTTTCTACTTGGGTGAAACTCAACTCCATAGGAGTTTTGCGCCCGAATATCTTCACCGATACCGTGAGTTTCTTGCGCTCGTTGTCGACAGCTTCGATGGTTCCCTGGAAGCTTGAGAAAGGGCCATCGGTGACCTTTACGGTCTCGCCGGCGAAGAACGGTATTTCGTTTTCCTCCTCCATGGCGTTCATTTCGTCGACACGGCCCAGGATGCGCGCCACCTCCTGTGGACGGAGGGGTGTCGCGTGCATCGAGCGGCTGTCTTCTTTCGTATCGCCGAGAAATCCCAGCACATTGGGAGTATTACGAATCAATATGGGAATCTGCCCCACGAATGCGGCCTCCACCAACACATAACCCGGGTAGGAGACTTTTTCCTTGGAGACTTTCTTGCCGTTGCGGATCGTGTAGACTTTTTCGGTCGGGATAAGTACCTGGGATATGTAGTCTTCCAGGTGGTTGTGGCGAATTTCGGCCTCCAGATATTCCTTGACCTTATTCTCCTTTCCGCCGATCGCACGGACAACGTACCACTGTTTCTGTATTTCGCTCATCTTGCAGTTTGCCGTTTAGCGACCCAGATTTCCCAGTGTCTTGTAGATGGCACCCATCAGGTTCTCGAACGAGAGGTCCATCGCCAGTACAACGACAGCAAAGATGACCGAGGCCACCATCACCACTACCGTCGAGCTTTGCAGCTGCTGGAACGTGGGCCACGTCACTTTGTTCACAAGTTCGTTGTACGCTTCTTTGAAATAGTTGAACATATCTTGCTCTTCTTTATTCTTTGCAGGAGCAGAGAGATTCGAACTCCCATCAACGGTTTTGGAGACCGCTATTCTACCCTTGAACTATGCTCCTAAATCGGGAACGGCCCGAAGCCGTTCCCTTTTATCCGATGCGTGAATTACTTCACGATCTTCAGAATCTGACCGGCACCTACCGTGCGGCCGCCTTCGCGGATTGCGAAACGCAGACCCTCGTTCAAGGCTACCGGGTAGATCAGCTTCACGTTGATGGTCACGTGGTCGCCGGGCATCACCATGTCCACGCCTGCGGGCAGGTGTACCTCACCCGTTACGTCCATCGTACGCAGGTAGAACTGGGGACGATAGTTGTTGTGGAACGGCGTATGGCGGCCGCCTTCTTCTTTCTTCAGAATGTAGACCTCGGCCTCGAATTCGGTGTGCGGGGTGATCGAGCCCGGCTTGGCTACTACCATACCGCGCTTAACCTCCTTCTTGTCGATACCGCGGAGCAGCAGACCTACGTTGTCGCCGGCTTCACCTTCGTCGAGCAGTTTGCGGAACATTTCCACACCCGTGCAGGTCGACGTCAGCGTCTTCTCCTCCAGACCGATGATTTCTACGGGATCGCCTACGTGGATCACACCCGTTTCGATACGGCCCGTTACTACGGTACCGCGGCCCGTGATCGAGAATACGTCCTCGACAGGCATCAGGAACGGCTTCTCGTTCTCACGCTGCGGGATGGGGATGTATTCGTCGACAGCACTCATCAGCTCCATGATCTTGTCTTCCCACTGAGCTTCGCCGTTCAGACCGCCGAGGGCCGAGCCGCGGATGATGGGAGCGTTGTCGCCGTCGTATTCGTACTTCGACAGCAGGTCGCGTACTTCCATTTCAACGAGGTCGAGCATCTCGGCGTCGTCTACCATGTCGCACTTGTTCAGAAACACTACGATACGCGGTACGTTCACCTGGCGGGCGAGCAGTACGTGTTCGTTGGTCTGGGGCATCGGACCGTCCGTAGCGGCTACTACCAGGATGGCACCGTCCATCTGAGCGGCACCCGTTACCATGTTCTTCACATAGTCGGCGTGACCCGGGCAGTCTACGTGAGCATAGTGGCGGTTGGCCGTCTGGTACTCTACGTGCGAGGTGTTGATCGTGATACCGCGTTCCTTCTCTTCGGGTGCGTTGTCGATCGAGTCGAACGAGCGCAGTTCCGACAGACCTTTCTTAGCAAGAACGGTCGTAATTGCAGCGGTAAGGGTCGTCTTACCGTGGTCTACGTGACCGATGGTACCGATGTTGACATGCGGTTTCGAGCGGTCGAATTTTTCTTTTGCCATAGTGTTTAAGTATTAAGTTCTGTTAAAAGTTTCAAAGTTCCGAAATCCATTTCGCGCCATAGGCGGCAACGCCCCGTCCCCTCTCCTGAAAGGATTTCCGGCACTGCCCGCCCTCAGAGCGGAAGACGAGGCTCAAACTCGCGACCCTCAGCTTGGAAGGCTGATGCTCTATCAACTGAGCTACTTCCGCAAATTCCGCTTCTCCGTGCCCCGCAGGGCCGTATCCGCAAAAATATACCGTATCGGAGCAACTCCCCTTGCGCGCCGTCGCTTCGCAGCGGCATCCGAAGGTTTTGCAACTCCAACCGGTTTTCTCAAGTGGGAAGTGATGGATTCGAACCACCGTAGGCGTACGCCAGCAGATTTACAGTCTGCCCCATTTGACCGCTCTGGTAACTTCCCTTTTTTCTCCTCCGAGGAGGTGTCGTTCCGCCGGGCCTTTCAGACCAAGGCTCCGTCTTCATCGCCGATTCCGCTTCCAAGAGTTCCAAAGCTCATTCGCCCCTCCTCTTTTCCACTTCTCCGGCCTCGGACCTCTCCGGCCCTTTCGCTCGGCCCCCCTCGCGTCGGCTTTCCGAGCCGATGGAGGGATTCGAACCCCCGACCAGCTGATTACAAATCAGCTGCTCTGGCCAACTGAGCTACATCGGCAGAATCAACCGTTTTGGATTGCAAAAGTAGGTATAAAAAATTGATTGCGCAAATATTCAATGAATTTTTTTCTACTTTTTCATCTTTCTCAAAGAACCTCGTCGCGGTCCGTCCGTTGCGGGACGAAACCGGGTGCAAAGGTAGAAATTTTTTTGAATTCCGCAACAGATTGCCCGAAAAATATCATCGGCTCTTTTTCCGTTCGCCCCCGTCCTTCCGTCCTCGTCCTCCGCTTCCGTCCATACCTTATATTATAGGCAGGTTCTTGGTCGTTCCGTCCGGTTGCGTTACCTTTGACTTTGTCTTAGATACTTCGTCTCGGCATAAACAAGCTATCGCTTGCTTCTGTTCTCGACTTTTCGTATCTTTGTCAAAAGTCTCCGCCATGATTCCCCTTTTCGGTCCTTACGCGCTCCGGCCCTTGCAGCCCGGCGACACATCCGATATTTTCCGCGCCATCGACACCCAGCGTCCTTACCTCGGATTGTGGCTGCCGTTCGTCGCCCTCACTTTGCGCGAGGAGGATACCCGCGCATTCGTCGGGACCGCGCTCGCCGATACCGCCAACCCCGTCTATACCATCCGCGCCGACGCTCTTTTCGCCGGGCTCATCGGGTTCAAGTCCGCCGACCCCGTCACCCGTACCATCGAAATCGGTTATTGGCTTTGCGAGGAGTACCAGCACCGGGGTATCGCCACCGCCGCCGTCCGTGCGCTCCGGCACATCGCTTTCGGGGAGTTCGGCATGCGGCGCATCGAGATTCGCTGCGCCACAGGCAACCTCCCCAGCAACCGCATCCCTTTGCGGCTCGGAATGTCGCTCGACAGGGTCGAGCCGCACGCCGAGCAGCTTTCGTCCGGTCAATGGGTCAACCTCAATGTCTACGTTTCCGACAAATAGCCGCCCCGTCAAACGCCCCATAACAATCCGCACCCAAATCTCTCCCGGCAATATCCACCCACAAAAAAGCCCCCGCCGAAGCAGGGGCCGTTCCAAAGCGCATCATTTTATTTACCACTTATTATCAGCACTTTCGACGATTCCCAGAACCGTTCCGGATCGTTGATTCGCAGTTTCTCCACCCGTTTGTCCAGTCCCGTTACCAGTTCGTAGCTGTCCCGCGGGTGCGTCGTCACAACGGTCGCTTTCTTCCACCCCACCGGGATTTCCGTCAGCAGCCGCGCATCGGCCTGCGTGAAGCTATCCATCGCGCCGTTGCGGTTCACGGTCAGCGTGCGGCCGATAAAGCCCTCTTTGCTGAGAATCTGCGCATCGAGCAGTTCTCTTTCCGCGCCCACTATATAGTAAACGGTGTTCAGCCGGTTTTCCAGCGACGTGTTTTCTTCCCCAAGCTTTGCTGCCACGGCTTCGCCTTCGGCCAGGCGGCCCAGCAGTTGTTCCACCTCCCGTTCGCGTTCGGTCAGTTCTCCGCGCAGGGTTTCCACTTCGGCCGTCTTCTTCGACAGCTGGTCTTCCATGTCGACGATTATCTTCTCCAGAGCCCCTACCTTGATGTTCGATTTCCGGAGCTGTCCGGCCGCATTCTGCAGCGACGCTATCTTCGTCCGGTTTTCTTCCAGCAGTCGGTCTATCGCCTCTATATCGCTGTTTATCTGCCGAATCGGACGGGTTCCGCCTTCGCCGTCTTCCGGTATCGTTATCAGATTCTCGCGCATCTTGATTTCCGCCAGATTGCCCGCTATGGCGTGTATGTCTTCAAATACAAGGCTTATCAGCGAATCTTTTTCGCTCACCACGCCCGACAGCGAATCGCATTGGCCCGCCATGTCGAGCACCACCCGTTTGCGCACGCACGACGTCAGTGCGCACAGCAACAGCGCCGTTACAATCAGATACTTTTTCATCTTTTCCTTTTTTTGCTTGGTCTTCGCAAAGATATGGATTATTGTTCGATGTTGTTCAAAAATCGTTTCGTCCGGACAAGTTCCGGCTTTATCTGTCCTCGTTGGGCATCATTCGGATTTTATGTCGTATCTTTGACCGAAACAATCATTTCCCGCCATGCCTTATATCTCCGTCGAGTGCGGTCCGTTGACCGCCGCACAGAAACAGCTCCTCATCGAAAAGGTCACTTTCGCCGCGGCCGAAGCCACTTCCATTCCGCAGCAGTTCTTCATGGTCTCCGTCAAGGAGTTGCCCGACAGTTCGTTCGCCATCGGCGGCCGGACCATCGACCGCATCAAGGCCGAGTTCAGCGAGCGCAAATAAGCGAGCGTCTATCCTCGCGCTCCCAAGCCCTCTCAGCAAGTTTCCTCAACCCCCTTGGCAGACCCCTGAATACAGAACGGGCCGCAATTCCGTGCGGCCCGTCCGTTCTCTCGTTCGCGAGTTTTTCTTACTTCGCGTTCTTCTTATCGTAGCGTTTTGCGTAGCGGCTCATAAACTTATCGACGCGACCGGCGGTGTCTACCAACTTCATCTTGCCCGTGTAGAACGGGTGCGAGGTGTTGGAAATTTCCATCTTATACACGGGATAGGTTTCGCCGTTCACTTCGATGGTCTCTTTTGTCGAAACGGCGGACCGACACAAAAACACGTGGTCGTTGGACATGTCCTTGAACGCCACCAAACGATAATTCTCCGGATGAATACCCTTTTTCATTTGTCGTTTTTGTTTTTTGGTTTGTGCTTTCGCGCCACAAAGGTAATAAAAATTCGCGATTCCCATCCACAATCCGCATTTATTTTCGTCCGCCCGTCAAAATAACGGGGCCGCCTTGCCCCCCCCATAGGGTTACACCCCAATCGAATCCCCCGCCGCCACCCCTCGTATGTTCCGGCTCCCGCATCGTTCTTTTTTCGGCGCTCCGTATTTGCGCATTCCGGATTGTTTTTCTATCTTTGCAGCCGTCTTCGGGCGGTCTTCCGCCCGTCCGGGCCCATAGCTCAGTCGGTCAGAGCAGCGGACTCATAATCCGAAGGTCGTGGGATCATGCCCCTCTGGGCCCACTCCGACAAAAAGAGGTTGCAAGCATTTGCAGCCTCTTTTCTTTTGCCCGCCGCAAAATTTACAGCAAAAGAGTTTGAACCGATGGGTAGCCTCTTTTTATTTCCAGATGTTACGGAAATAAAAATCCGCCCCATCACGACAGGGCGGATTTCATATTACTTTTTCGAGGTTTTGGAATTACTCGTATTAGGACGTTGAGAATTTGCGACGGGCATGGGTCTTGGCATGGTTTGGCCATCGGTAATTTTCTTTTTGTCCAAGGGCATGTTTGAGATTTGATCATCTGTAATTTTTTTCATAATTTTAATTATTTAATAAGACTGACAATAAGGTAAATACGATTCCAAGGAGTAAAAGTATAACGGATATGATATTCCAGCGATCGGTATATTTATTTCTACGGCATACCAAATCATACATGGTTTTATGCTCATACTCTTTATCCTTTTGTATTAGATCATCAATAGCATCAAGTGTTTTTGTTGCTTGTCGCTTTGCTACAAGAATACTGATAAGATTTCCAATAATACTCGAGCATAGAAAAATCCAACCAACCGACATCAGCGAAAGGGGGATACTAACGTATTCCTCCTGAAAGGGCAAAATGGCAACGGAGATGCCCAATAATCCACTGGCTATCGTTGTGCTCTTTTGCCCAATTGTACTTTCGCTTTTTGAAATTATTTCTTGCACAGCACAACGTAATGAATAATATTCATTAGAACTTTCATCTTTCATAATCAATCCATTTCAAAAATATTCGAAAATTTTTTCCAATCGTTGTTGTTTCGTAGGCATTGGTTGTACCTGCCGGAACTTTCAAAACGGAGCACATATGGAGTTCGCCAGCATGGCCCCTACCTCGCGTTTTCCCTGCTTAACGATTTTCTCAGAGATGTCCACGTAGTACATTGGTACTTTGATAATTGCATCTAATCATTTCATATTGTAAAAGTATTAAAATTGGGTTTCTATTATTCTGAAATATTTCCATCCGTCAGCCGTAGCATACGCCGTCTTGCTGCCTATCGGGACATACAAGGTCAACATTGTGCTAACACCTCTAAAAGTATTGGCACAGACACTCGGCGGCGTCATTGCCTTGCAATAGATACTTGTCAGGCTGCGGCAACAGTAGAATGCGAAGTCTTCAATCGACGTCACACCGTCGGAAATCGTGATGCTTGTCAGGTTGCTGCAATCTTGGAATGCGGAGTATCCGATCTCTGTCACGCCGTCGGGAATCGTGATGCTTGTCAGGTTCCAGCAACTGGAGAATGCCCAGTTCCCGATCGACGTCACACTGCTGGGAATCGTGATGCTTGTCAGCCTGATGCAATCGGAGAATGCGCACATCTCAATTGACGTTACGCCGTCAGGAATCGTTACACTTGTCAATCTGCTACATTTGGAGAATGCGTAGCTTTCGATAGCTTTCAGTGTCTTTGGTAATTTAACGGATGTCAACGACGTTCCGGAGAATTTAAAAGACGGCAGCACCTCCAAATTCGCATTTTCCATATCGAGGACTGCGAGATTCGGAAGATTTTTTAGCGTCTCATAATCCTCATCGTTCAGATTGCCGATAACGGTCAATTCTGTTATTTCGGTTTTGTAGTAGTCAGCCAGCTGCTGCAACAGCGTACCCGGAGTTTCGACCGTAATAGTCAATGGCTTTTTGTCGGGCGAATTGATCAGTTCGCAGTTGTCGTGCGAGTACGCTGAAAAGGTTACCGCGACGAGTAGTGCGGCGAAAAAAACTGTTTTTTTCATAGCAATTAAATTTGAGGTTTTGAGTTTCAAATTCTATTGCCGTACAACTCCTATGCGGCGGGTTATGTGCAAAAAGAAAGTGTGGAGCTGAATTTCGTTTATCTACGTGAAGGTTGTGGAAAGACCTGTACAAGAATAAACGATGCAATACCCCACACTTGAATAGATATGGGATATAGGGATGCAGAACGCATCCCTGCCAACATCTAAACAAGAAATGAGTGCTGTTCGTCGTCCTCTTGCACTTGAAAACTTCCACATTTTCACGTAAGGACAAAAAGCGAAAACACTTTCCGATATGTCTGCTTAGGGGTGCAACCCAAGCACCGCAAAAATAGGAATTTTTTCGCCACGAACAAACACTCACGGTGAGGCATCGCTCAAAAAGTACGGAAACTATGAAATATAGCATTCCGCACCCGAAAATTCAGCCGGATTGCACTATGTTTCAAATGAAAACAGAGGGGATTCGACATCCTCGAACCATGGAATCATGCCCCTCTGGGCCCACAGCAGAGGCCGCAACCTGCATTTTGCTATCTGTAACCGGACAGGAGACCCGCCCGGCGAACGCATTTTTGAACCGTGCTTGCGAAAAGTGGCGAAAAATTGCTACCTTTGCGACATTAAACAAACTTCATATTTATGGAATTCGAAGGAACCGTTTACAAAATAATGCCCGTCACCAAGGGCACTTCGGCCCGCGGCGAGTGGCAGCGGCAGGACGTCGTCTTCGAGTACAACGACGGCGGGCAGTTCTCGCGCAAGATTTGCGTCACGTTCTTCAACCGGCCCGACGATGCCGCCAAGCTGCGCGAGGGCGCTGCTTACAGCGTCTCCGTCAATATCGAGTCGCGCGAATACAACGGGCGTTGGTATACCGACATCCGGGCTTGGCGGCTCCAGCCCAAGCAGGCCGAGGCGCCCGCCGCGCCGATGCCCGACATGCCGCCCATCCCCGAGGAGCCGTCTTTCGCTTCGGCGCCCGCCGCCGAGGTCGACGACCTCCCGTTCTGATACGGCCCCGCAAAGCGTATGACTTCGGTCCGAACTGGACCGAAGTTTTTTTGTCTCCGTTAAAAGTCGGCATAATAATGGCGGGGCTTTTCTTAAAACGCCATTCATGAAAACGCATTACCTCGGGTTGGAGCTCTCATCTCCGGTCATCGTCGCCAGTTCGCCCTATACCGCTACTTCCGCCAACATCCAGAAGTGCGCCGCTTTCGGGGCTGGGGCCGTCGTGCTCAAGTCCATCTTCGAGGAGCAGGTGCTGCGGCAGGCCGCCGCTTCCGATTTCGAGCCGCAGGGTATGGGCAATTCGGGCGAATACCTCGAGCGTTATCTCGACGACGCGTACAAACTCGAATTCCTCCGGCTGATAAGCGACGCCCGCCGGACCGGACTTCCGGTCATCGCCAGCATCAATTGCATGTCGGCCGGAGCTGCGTGGACCGATTACGCCGTGGCCATGGTCGATGCCGGGGCTTCCGCCTTGGAGCTGAACATCTTTTTGCAGCCCGCCGACCCTTGCCGTCCCGCACAGGAAATCGAGTGCGAATACGCCGGCATCGTCCGGCAGGTAACCGCTGCGGTCTCCGTTCCCGTTTCCGTCAAGCTGCCCATGCGGCTCACCAACGTCTTGGCCATGGCCGAGACCCTGCGACATTGCGGGGCCCGGGGCGTGGTCCTGTTCAACCGCTTCTTCGAGCCCGATATCGACATCGAGCAGCTCCGCTTCGTCGCCAGCGATCCTTTCAGCGCGCCCTCGGAGTTGCGCAACGTCCTGCGCAGCGCAGCGCTCTGTTCTTCCATGATTCCCGAGTTGGATTTATCCGTTTCGACCGGGGTCCACGACGGCGAAGCCGCCGTCAAGGCGCTTTTATGCGGTGCCCGCTCCGTCCAGGTCTGCACCGCCATCCACCTCTGCGGTTACGAGGTCATCGAGGCCATCGGCCGGTTCATCGACGAGTGGGCGGAGCGCCACGGTTTTTCGTCGCTCGACCAGTTCTACGGCAAGTTGGATTACGGCCAGATCGGCAACGCGCTTTTCCAGCGGGTGCAGTATATGAAGTACTTCCCTTCCAAGGTCGAATAGGCGTCTTACCGTCCCGTTTCTTCTTCGTATATCGCGGCGAACCGTGCGCGCAGAGCCGTCGCATCGCCCATCAGCGCCCGCAGTTCTTCGAGCCGCCGGGCGTTTTCCGAATGGGGAATCCAAAGTTGCAGATAGCCGCCGTCGCCATATTTTCGCCGGAGGTGTTCGCAGCAGCGGGCGTATTGTCCTTCGCGGTCCAGTTCCGGATAGTGTTCCAGCCCGTATTGAATCGTCCGCCGCAGTACCGTCCCGATTTCGATGCAGCGGTCCGCTTCGGCCACTATGCGGCCGTAAATCGTGCGGGGCGCATGGTCCGACGACGCCCGGTGGTCTTCCACCGCATCGCACATGACGGTTATTTGCTCCTCCGAGAACCAGCGGCGCAGGTTCCGGTCCGCTGCAAGCAATTCGCTCGACCGAAGGTGGTGGCGCTCCCGTCCGTCCGCCAGCCCAAGGTCATGATAGGCCGCCACCGTGTAAACCATCTCCGCATCCACTTCATAGTGAGTAGCCAGTTCAAGGCTTCGGGCGATTACCATTCGGACGTGGTCCGTCCGATGGGCCGCATCGAATGCCTCGTAGCGGGGCAGGATTTCGGTTTCAATATAGGTGTGCAGGTCCATATTCATGCGACAAAGTTACGAAAGATGCGACAAAAAAAGTCCGCCTTTCTCTCAAGGCGGACTTTGCATTCGGAGCGTCGGCGCTTAGGCTGCGGCGTTGCCCCATTTGTTGGCTTCGGCCTGCGAGGGCTGGCACCACCAGTAAATCAGCAGGATGGCTCCCACCAACGGGATCAGGCTGATCAGATAGAACCAGCCGCTCTTGCCCATGTCGTGCAGACGGCGGACACCGATACCCAGCATCGGGCACAGGATGGCCAGGCCGAACAGACCCGAAAGAAGTCGCATGCCGATAATGCCGTCGATGATTCCCAGCACGATGTTGATTACAAAGGCAACCAGCACGAATTTCCAGAAATCGGCTACGTTCGTGCGGCCCTTGAAGTCAAAATACTGGCCTTTCACAGCGTTCAGAAAACGTTGAAAGCGGACTTGATAAAATCCATAATACAAAATGTTTGAGTTAAACAATTAATCAGTACCTACTCTTTTGCGGATTTTCGGTTGCTTCCGATATTTTCTTTTTGGCGATCCTGGTCGGCACCCGCTTATTTCGCGTACGACACCGCCCGAGTTTCCCGGATGACCGTTATCTTCACCTGACCCGGATAGGTCATTTCATCCTGGATTTTCTTGGCTATGTCGTGCGACAGGCTCTCCGACTCCAGGTCGGTCAGTTTGTCGGCGCCTACAATCACACGCAGTTCGCGGCCCGCCTGAATCGCATAGGTCTTCACCACTCCCGGGTACGACAGCGCGATGTCCTCCATCTCTTTCAGCCGCTTGATGTAGCTCTCCACCACTTCGCGGCGGGCTCCCGGCCGGGCTCCCGATATGGCGTCGCACACCTGGATGATCGGGGCTATGAGCGAGGTCATCTCCACTTCGTCGTGGTGGGCTCCGATGGCGTTGCAGACTTCGGGTTTTTCCTTGAATTTCTCGGCCAGCTTCATGCCGATGATTGCGTGCGGCAGTTCGGGTTCGTCGTCGGGCACCTTGCCTATGTCATGCAGCAGTCCCGCACGGCGGGCGATTTTGGGATTCAGCCCCAGTTCCGACGCCATGATTCCCGCCAGATTCGCCGTCTCACGGGCATGTTGCAACAGATTCTGGCCATACGACGAGCGGTATTTCATCTTGCCTATCATGCGGATGAGTTCCGGATGCAGACCGTGTATTCCCAAGTCGATGGTCGTGCGTTTGCCCACCTCCACAATCTCTTCTTCGATTTGTTTCTGGACCTTGGAAACCACTTCTTCGATGCGGGCCGGGTGGATGCGGCCGTCGGTCACCAACTGGTGCAGCGACAGGCGGGCGATTTCGCGGCGTACCGGATCGAATCCGCTGAGGATGATGGCCTCCGGCGTGTCGTCCACAATGATTTCGATGCCCGTCGCAGCTTCCAGCGCACGGATGTTGCGGCCCTCGCGGCCTATGATGCGGCCTTTCACTTCGTCGCTTTCGATGTTGAAGACCGTCACCGCATTTTCGATGGCTGTCTCCGTCGCCACGCGTTGTATCGACGCCACGATGATTCGCTTAGCTTCCTTGGCCGCGGTCATCTTGGCTTCTTCGATGGTTTCGTTCACATAGGCCGCCGCTTCGCTCTTGGCTTCGGCCTTCATGTTTTCCACCAGGATGTTCTTCGCATCTTCCGAGCTGATGCCCGAAATCTGTTCCAGACGCAGGTTCTGCTCGCGGTGCAGGCGGTCGATCTCTTCCCGTTTGTGGTCGAGCAGCTGCATCTGGTTCTGCATCTGTTCCTTGAGTTCGTCGTTCGCACGCAGCTTCGCTTCCAGTTCGCGCTGCTGGTTCTGTATGTTTTGTTCAATGCGGCGGATTTCCTGTTCGGTCTGCACAATCTTCTGATTGCGTTCGTTGAACTGGCGGTCATGCTCGCTCTTGAGCTGCATGAACTTTTCCTTGGCCTGAAGGATTCGTTCCTTCTTGATCATTTCGGCTTCGGCTTCGGCTTCCCGGAGGGCCGTTTCGCGGCGCTTGCGGATCGAGGTCCGGGCCACCATGTTGGTGACCGCGGCATAGACCGCCACAGCGCCGACAGCCGAGACGACTGCCCAGATAATGGTATCCATCGAGTATCTTCTGCTTTAGTTGGTTAAAAATATTGTCGGGTTCTCCCGCACCGTCCCCTTGCGGGCGGTGCGCGGAGTTCCCGGTGTATCAAAAAATCCGCATAGGATTCCTTAGTCTTGTTTGACGAATCTGCAAGATAAGTCATGTGCGGAGGCTCCGACAATCGCAACCTTCCACCGGCACGCCGGAGCGTGCTCCCCTTGCGGGTACGAGGCCTGATTTTGAAGCGTCGCGAGTTGCTCCGATGTAAGAAGTGTTCAGTTTCGCAAAGCTGTAAGGAATCTATGCGGGTAGATTCTTCCGTATGGTAAAGAACGTCACTCCCCCGGGGAGTTCAGGTACGCGTCCAGTTCGTCGTCCAGCCGTTCCAGCCGGCCGAGGTCATCCGCATCCGGTTCGCGGTCCAGGCGCGTCTTCACATTGGCTATGGCAAATTTCAGCGCCGCCATCGCAAGGTAGTCCTGCTCCGACCAGTTGCGGATTTTCTGTTGCTTTATCAGCGCCAGATAGTTGTTCACCTCGCGTTCGGCCAGCCGGTAGGCTTCTTCCTTGCCGCTCTCGATGGTGAACGGGTAGTTCTTGCCCGCTATTTTGAGCGTTATCGCCTGTTTGGCCATCGCTTTCTGCGTTTTGTCTCTCTTCTCCCGGCTCCCGGGCCGCTAAGGTCCCGGCCTCTCCTCCCGGTTTTCATCCGGCCCCGGACTTCCGGTTCTCGCCGACTTTTCCTCCGGGCTGTCCGATTCCGGGTCTTTCTCCCGTTCCCGTGCCGGTTCCTGTCCGTTTTTGGTTCCGGCGCCAAGTCATCCCGTACTACGCCCCGGTTATTCGTTTTCCCGGTCCGGTTCCACGTCGGGGCGTTCGAGCAGCGCTATGCACTTGTCCACCTCCCGCATCAGTCGGTTGACGCGTGCCCGCGCCTTGTCCCGGTTCGTACTCCCGCCAGCCAGCCCTTCAGTCAGCTGCATCCGGGCCACTTCGGCGTCCAGCTCGCGGTTGCGTTCTTCCAGCGCGCGGTTTTCCTTGCGCAGGGCGTCGCGTTCGGCGGTCAGTTCGGCACAGATTCCGCTGAGCCGCCGGTGTTCGCCGATCAGTTGCCGGACACGGGCCTCGATGTTCTGTATGACGCTTTTGTCGGCCATGGCTTGCGGTAGGGTGTTCCGTGTTCTGTCTTCAAAGGTACAATAAAAACGGGAATCCGCAAAATTTATTTCACCGCAGGTTCGCCGTAGAGGTCATAGTCCGCCGCCGCGGTTATTTTCACGTCATAGAAGCGTCCGCGCAGAAGACGCCGTCCGGCCGCCGGAATCAGTATCTCCTGGTCCACTTCCGGCGAATCGTATTGCGTGCGGCCTACATAGTGGTCGCCCTGCCGCGAGTCCACCACCACCCGTTCCGTGCGGCCCACCCGGCGGCGGTTGTTTTCCAGCGATATGTCGCGTTGGAGCGCCATGATGCGTTCCACCCGGTCCTGTTTCACCTCCTCCGGCACGTCATCGCGCAGATGCAGTGCCGAATGGGTCCCTTCTTCTTCCGAATACGCGAATACCCCCAGCCGCTCGAAGCGCACCTCGCGCACGAACGCTTCCAGCTCCGCAAAGTCCGCTTCGCTCTCGCCCGGATAGCCTACCAGCAGCGTCGTGCGCAGCGCCAGGTCCGGAATGGCCCGCCGCAGGCGCCCTATCAGTTCCATCGCTTCGGCTTTGGTGTGGCGTCGCAGCATCGCCGAGAGTTGGTTGTCGGCTATGTGTTGGAACGGGATGTCCAGATACTTGCAGATTTTCGGTTCGGCGGCCATCGTCTCGATTACGTCGTCGGGAAACCCCGTCGGATAGGCATAGTGGAGCCGCACCCATTCTATACCCCCGATGCGGCACAGCCGGCGCAGCAGTTCCGCAAGCATCCGCTTCCCATACAAGTCCACCCCGTAGTAGGTCGTGTCCTGCGCTATGACAATCAGTTCGCGCACTCCCTGCTCCACCAGCTTCCGGGCTTCTTCTTCCAGCACTTCCATCGGCACCGACACATGGGGGCCGCGGATGAGCGGGATGGCGCAGTAGCCGCATTTCCAGTTGCAGCCCTCCGAAATCTTCAGATAGGCATAGTGGCCCGGCGTCGTCAGATGACGGCTGGTCGCCAGCTCCGGATTTTCGGCAGCGCCCAGCGCGCGGACGATGCCGTCCCAGTCACGGGCGCCGAAATAGTCGTCCGCTTCGGGGATTTCGGCCCGCAGTTCGTCCGCGTAGCGTTCCGAAAGACAGCCTATGACGAACAGCCGCTCGATACGGCCCGCTTTCTTGGCTTCCGCGGCGCGGAGTATCATGTCGATGGATTCCTGTTTGGCGTCGCCGATGAATCCGCAGGTGTTGATTACCACCGTCTTGGCATCCGTGCGGTCGCTGTCCCAGAGTACTTCGTAGCCAGCCGCCGCCAGCCGCGCCATCAGATGTTCGCTGTCGACCGTGTTCTTGGAGCAGCCAAGAGTGACAACGTTAATCTTTTTCATGGCCGAACAGAGCGTTGACGAATTCGCGGCGGTCGAACATCTTCAGTTGGTCGATGCCCTCGCCGATGCCGATATAGCGTACCGGAATGCGGAACTGGTCGCTGATGCCGATTACCACGCCTCCTTTGGCCGTGCCGTCGAGTTTGGTGATGGCCAGCGAGGTCACCTGCGTCGATTGCGTGAATTGCCGCGCCTGCTCGAAAGCGTTCTGGCCCGTCGAGCCGTCGAGCACCAGCATCACCTCGTGCGGCGCTCCCGGAATGACCTTGGCCATGACGTTGCGTATCTTCGTCAGTTCGTTCATCAGCCCCACTTTGTTGTGGAGCCGGCCCGCCGTGTCTATCAGCACCACATCGGCTCCGTTGGCCTTGGCCGAGGTCAGAGTGTCGAACGCCACCGACGCCGGGTCCGAGCCCATCTCCTGCCGGATCATCGTGGCGCCCGCACGGTCGGCCCATACCTTGAGCTGGTCGATGGCGGCCGCACGGAACGTATCGGCGGCACCTATCCACACCTTGCGGCCCGCCTTGGTGAGTTGCGCCGCCAGCTTTCCGATGGTCGTGGTTTTGCCCGCACCGTTCACACCAACCACCATCACCACATAGGGTTCGCCGGGCCGGGCATCCAGCCCGAAATTGTCAGTCGTGCCGTGGGCTTGTTCCAGCAGGGCGGTTATCTCTTCGCGCAGGATGTTTTGCAGTTCCGACGTATTCATGTATTTGTCGCGGGCGGCCCGTTCTTCGATGCGGCGGATAATCTTGACGGTCGTCTCCACCCCCACGTCGGAGGTCACAAGCACTTCTTCCAGGTCATCCAGCACTTCCGCGTCGATAGTCGAACGTCCTGCCACGGCCCGGGTCAGCTTGCTGAACAGCCCGGTCTTGGTCTTCTCCAGCCCCGCATCGAGTTCTTTCTGACCCGCAGCGGATGTTTCCCGACCGTCGCGGCCGCCTTCGTCGGGCCGGGCCGGGTCGCCGGATTTCTTTTTGAAAATATCGAAAATCGCCATATTCGCACGAATTGTCCCCAAGGGGAATCTGTTTGGCAAAGATACGAATAAATAAGGTAAAAGTTTAAAGGTGAAAAGTGAAAGGTATTTTTCACCCCCCCCATGTGCAGGACAAAGTATCTTCGGCATAGTTAAAGATAACGAAAAAAAATTCCTTACCTTTGTTTATATATAGTCATTCCTCAACCATGAAAAAGACACTTCTTTTCGTTTGGGCCGCTTTGGGGGTTCTCGCGTCGGCGTCGGCGCAGGACCTCATCGTCCGGCGCGATTCGGCGCGCATCGAAGCCCGGGTCACCGAAATATCCCCGACCGAAATCCGTTACAAGCGCGCTTCCAACCCCGACGGGCCCACCTACGTCCTGCCGCTCGGCGACGTCCGGTCGATCCGTTATGCCAACGGCGAAGAAGAGATCTTCGCCCCGGCCGCAGCACTCCATCCCGCAGAAGCTCCGGCAGAAGCACCTGCAAAAACTCCGGCCGAAGCACCCGAAAGCGTCCCTCCGACTGCACCGACTGCCACAACAGAAACTCCCGCACCCACACTGCCCGAGCCAACAGCTTCCATCCCCGACGGACCGCTCCGTGTCGGCGACTATTACAACCGCAACGGCGTGCAGGGCATTGTATGTTACGTCGAAGCGAACGGACGGCACGGGCTTGTCATTTCACTCGACGAGGCGATGTTACCGTGGAGCATCTTCCGCAAGCCCGATTTGCGCACCGTCGGCACCGCCAGCGCCAACGACGGTCTGGAAAACATGGCGACTTTAGAGCGTTATATCGAAGCCAACAACCTTTCGTGGGACGACTTCCCCGCTTTCAAGTGGTGCCGCAGCCACGGCGGCGGGTGGTACCTGCCCGCTATCGACGAGCTGCTCGCCATCGGCCACGGTTACCACGGCGGGTCGCGGGTCCGCAGCAGCCGGCAGGCCCGCAACCGGTTCAACGACGCCTTGCGTTCGCACGGCGGCAAGCGTATGGACCGGATGGTCTATTACTTTTCGTCCACCGAAAAGAACGACAGGGAGGCCCTCACTTCGCACCTCGACCTCCAGCCTCCCTACCTGGTCGAGATTCCCAAGTCCAGCAAGTTCCTCGTCCGGGCCGTGCACCGGTTCTAATCAATAATGAATAATTACAGGCAACCCGGAAAAACAATTATTCACTATTCATTCAAAATACAAAGGGCATCCCTCGGGATGCCCTTTGTATTTAAGAGACTTGCTCCTAAAATACTTATTTCTTCTCTTCTGCGAAGAAATCCTTGACCTGTTCGTTGGGAACGATACCTTCCTTGAACATGTAGGCTCCGGTCTTCTCCGACTTGACCATCTTGATGCACTTGGTGAAGTTCTTGCCCGTGCCGGTCTTCAGTGTAGCGACTACTTTCTTTGCCATGGGGTTCTATGTTATTTGATTTCGCGGTGAAGGGTGACACGCTTGAGGAACGGGTTGTACTTGCGGCGCTCCAGACGGTCGGGAGTGTTCTTCTTGTTCTTGGTGGTGATGTAGCGGGACATTCCGGCCACACCGCTCTCGCGTTGTTCGGTGCATTCCAGGATTACCTGCACGCGGTTGCCTTTCTTAGCCATTGTGACGGTGATTTTTTAGTAGACTTTCTTCGGAGCCACGGCTTCGCGCAGAGCGACCTCGAGCCCTTTCTTGTTGATGGTTTTCATGCCGGCGGCGGTTACCTTGAGGGTGATCCAGCGGCCGTCCTGTTCCGACCAGAAGCGCTTGGTTTTCAGATTGGGACTGAATTTGCGCTTGGTCTTGTGGTGCGAGTGGGAGACGTTGTTGCCCACGATCGCCACCTTGCCTGTGATTTCGCAAACTTTCATTTGTCGTTCGGTTTATTTGAGTTGTTCCCGCACAAAACGGGTTGCAAATATACGATTTTTTCCGCAAACGGCAAAATCCGGGAACTAAAAAACCGGGGCAATCCCCATTGTTCCGAGATGCCCGATTCTCAATTCTTGATTTCCACGATTTCTTCCCGCAGCAGCGCTATGGCCTGCGACGACGCGCGGTCGATGATTTGTCCGCGGTCCGTACCGCATTGCCTGCACACAGCAACGGTGCCGCGGGGCGTGGCTACGGCCATCCATACCGTGCCCACAGGTTTTTCGTCCGTGCCTCCCGTCGGGCCCGCAATTCCCGTCGTCGCCACCGCAAAGTCCGCCCCCGACATCCGGCGGGCCCCTTCGGCCATCTCGCGGGCCGTCGCTTCGCTCACCGCGCCGTGGCGTTCGAGGGTTCCGGGGTCAACGCCCAGCACCTTTATTTTCGATTCGTTGCTGTAGCTCACCACTCCGCAAAGGAAATAGGCCGACGCACCGGGCATCGCCGTGAAGCGCGCCGCAATGGTCCCGCCCGTGCAGCTCTCCGCCACAGCCAGGGTCCGGCCCGATTCGGTCAGCATGGCGTGGATGAGTTCCTGCACCGTCGCCGTTTCGTAGCCCACCACATATTCCGGAATCAGCGCCCGCAGTTCCTCGAAACGACCTTCGATTTCGCGCACTGTGCTTTCGCCATCCACTTCGTAAGCCGACAGTCGCAGCCGCACCGCCCCCGGATTGGGCAGGTAGGCCAGCTTGAGGTAGGGCGGCAGGGCGTTTTCCCACGCTTCGATGCGCGCGGCCAGCATGGATTCGGCCAGCCCCGTGGTAATCAGCGTGCGGTGGACGATCTGTTTCAGCGCAAAGCGCGCCTTGAGCCGCGGCATCACTTCGTCCTGCATCAGGTGTTCCATCTCGAACGGCACTCCGGGCAGCGAAACCACGACGCGCCCTTCCCGCTCGAACCACATCCCCGGCGCCGTGCCGTGGGCGTTGAAAAGCACCGTGCAGCAGGCCGGGACCAGCGCCTGCGAGCGGTTCAGCGCGTTGAATTCGATGCCCCTTTCGGTCAGCATCCGTTCCACATGGGCCGCCACCGCCGGGTCGCAGACCAGTTCGCTGCCGAACATTTCGGCCAAGGTCTTCTTCGTGATGTCGTCCTTGGTGGGCCCCAGCCCGCCCGTGACGATAACCACCTGCGATGCGACCAGCGCACGCCGGAGCGTCTCCACGATTTGCGTGCGGTCGTCGCCGATGGATATTTTTTCGCGAACCGCAATTCCCGCCGCATTGAGGTGGCGGGCTATCGAGACCGAATTGGTGTCGACTATCTGGCCGATGAGAATTTCATCGCCTATCGTCAGAATCGTAGCGTTCATAAGGGTGAATTCAGTTTTCGGATGCCGGGGTGTCGGGCGTCTCCGCAACCGTCGTATTCTCGGCTACTTCGGGCGCCGCCGGGTTCGCAGCCGCTTCCGCATCGGCTATCAGTGCCCGGCAGATGTCGCGGACCAGCCGGGGGCCTTCGTACACCAGTCCCGTACAGACCTGCACCAAGTCGGCTCCTGCGGCGAACATGGCCCGGGCGTCGTCGGCGCTCATCACTCCGCCCACACCGATAATCGGGTAGTTGCCGCCCGAGCGGGTATGGATACGGCGCACGATTTCCACGGCCCGCCGGGTCAGCGGCGCACCGCTCAGCCGGCCGCTTCCAGCCTTGCCCACAGCCGCACGGCTCGTCTTCAGCCCGTCACGGCCGAGAGTTCCGTCCGTGGCTACGATGCCGTCCAGCGGGGTTTCTATCAGAATGTCGGTCACTACGTCGACCGTTTCGTCCGACATGTCGGGCGAGACCTTGAGCATGATAGGGCGGTATTGGTTCTGCCCGCGGCGGAAGTCGAAAAGCGGGTCCAGAATGCGCAGTATCTCCTTGCGCACCTCTTCCAGCGACGGTTCCTGCTCCACCGGATTGTCGCAGCAGATGTGGACCGTAAAATAATCGGCGTATTGATACAGGTTGCGGAAGAGCTTGAGGTAGTCCGACGGCCCGTTCTCGGGGAGCGTCGAGGTGTTCCGGCCGATGTTGCACCCGACCACCATCCCCTTGCGCGGGCGGCGCAGATGGCGGATCGCCACTTCGAGACCGCGGTTGGGCAGTCCCGTGCGGTGAATCATCGCGTCGTCCTTGGGCAGCCGGTAGATGCGGGGACGCGGGTTGCCCGGCTGGGGACGCGGCGTGAGGGTCCCCACTTCGACGAATCCGAATCCGGCGGCACCCCACCCGGCGATGGCTTCGCCGCTGCGGTCGACACCCGCCGCCATCCCCACCGGGTTATCGAAATGCAGCCCGAAGACTTCGCGGCCGAGCGCCGGATGACGGACGGCGAAACAGCGCGACAGCAGCCAGAGGCCGCCCGGCAGCCACCCCGCCAGGCGCAGCAGCCACACCACGGTGCGGTGCGCCCGCTCGATGTGGAGTGCGAAAAGAATAGGTCTGATGACGCTGCGATACATAACGGCGCAAAAGTACGAATTTTTCCCTAAAAGTATTCCCGACGGTAGGCGTAAGCATCGCGGATACGCTCGAAATCCCCTGGGCAGGCTTTCAGGCGGCGGGTTTCGGCCTCCACGTCGAACGCGCTGCCGATGGAACCGCAAAGTTCCGGCCAGCCCACAGGCCGCGGCACCGACGGAGCGGCCGCAGGCGGGTACCAGCCGCCGAGCGGCAGGCCGAACGTCCGGGCAACGGCCTGCACGGCCATGGCGGTGGCGGTCGCCTTGCCCTGCTCGGAATAGCCTGCGATATGAGAAGTGGCGAGTTCTGCGTGGGCAAGCAGCCCCGCATCAAGGTGCGGTTCGGGTTCCCAAACGTCGAGCGCGCAGGCCAGACCGCTGGCCAGCAAGGCTGTGCCGTCGACCACCTCGCCGCGCGACGAGTTAATGGCCACGGCCACGGGCTTCATGATGCGGAAAAGCGCGGCATCGGCCATGTGGCGGGTCGTGTCGTCCAGCGGCACGTGGAACGTAAGCAGGTCGGCCTGGCGGGCGACTTCTTCGAGCGGCAGGAAGCCGCAATGTTCGCGGGCTTCGCGCGGCGGGTCGCAGCACACGACCCGGAATCCCCAGCTTTCGGCATACGCCTTCACGAGCGCCCCCACGTGCCCCACGCCGACAATTCCCAAACACTTTTCGACGGGCTGCCATCCCTGCCTACGGGCGAAATGCACCAGCACGGCAGCAACCCATTGAAGCACTCCGCGGGCGTTGCACCCGGCAGCCGTCTCCACCCGGACGCCGTTAGCAGCGCACCAGTCCATGTCGATATGGTCGAATCCGATGGTCGCCGTCGCCACGAGCCGCACGCGCGACCCGCCCAGCAGCGCTTCGTCGCAGCGGGTCCGGGTCCGGACAATCAACGCGTCGGCATCGGCCACGTCCGCGGCAGTTATTCCGGCTCCGGGCAGACGGCGCACCTCGGCCCACGGGTCCAGCACCCCCTCCAGAAAGGGTATCGCGCTGTCGGCAACGACGGTTATTTTTCGGACAGAATTTTCCATTGCTCCGCCAAAGGTAGAAAAAAAACAAAAAATGCGTACCTTTGACCGCGGAAACAAATACCTGACCTAAATATTAATACGATGGCGGAAACTGCGGATACACAATCTTTCGACCCGGACGGCGTGGGCGTGGACAACGGCACCTATTTCGGGATGCCGTTCGCCCCGGACAATGCGGCGCTGGTGCTCGTCTCGGCACCGTGGGACGTCACAGTCTCCTACGGCGCCGGCACGGCCTACGGCCCCGACGCCATCATCGAAGCCTCGACGCAGCTCGACTTCTACGACCCGCTGTCGCCCGACGCATGGCGCCGCGGCATCGCCACGGCCGACGTCGACTACACCCTCCAGGAGGCATCGCAGCGCCTGCGCAGCGACGCCGAAAAGGTCATCCGCCACCTGGAAGAGGGCGGTTCGCCCGACGACGACAGCATCGCCCGCAAGGTCCGCCGCGTCAACGAGGGCAGCGCAGCCATGAACGCCAACATCGCCGCACAGGCCCGCCATTGGCTCGGCCAGGGCAAAATCGTAGGGCTCGTCGGCGGCGACCACTCCACCCCTTATGGGTTGCTCCAAGCGCTGGCAGAACGCCACGAGCGGTTCGGCATCCTCCATATCGACGCCCACTGCGACCTGCGCGAAGCCTACGAGGGATTCGAGTTCTCGCACGCGTCAATTATGTATAACGTACTGCGCGACATTCCGCAGGCCGCCAAAATCGTGCAGGTGGCTGTCCGCGATTTCAGCCGCCGCGAGTTCGAGTTCGCCGCCGCTTCGGAGCGGGTCGAGCAGTTCGGCGACCTCTCGCTCGCCGAAGCGGAGTTCCGCGGCGAAACGTGGGACCAGCAATGCCGCCGCATGGTCGAACGGCTGCCGCAGGAAGTCTACGTCAGCTTCGACATCGACGGCCTTTCGCTGGAAAACTGCCCCCATACGGGTACGCCCGTGCCGGGCGGGCTGAGTTTCAACCGCGCGCTGTGGCTCATCGAAACGCTCGTCCGCTCGGGCCGCCGCATCATCGGGTTCGACGTCGTGGAGGTCTCCCCCTCGCCCGCCGACCGGACCGACGCCATCGTGGGCGCCCGGGTTTTGTGGAAGCTCTGCGGCCTGACCCTCAAATCGAATGACAAGCAATAAAAACAAATAGCCATGCGTCTGTTTTCAATGTATCGCTGGGTGCGCAACAGCCACAAGCTGTCGCTGCGCAGCCGGGGTTTCATGGAAGCCCCCTGGGCTGGCGGCGTCGTGCTGCTGGCCTGCGTCTTCGTGGCCATGCTGCTGGCCAACCTCCCCGTAGTCAAGGACTATTACCACAACTTGCTGGAGACCGACCTTTCGCTGGTGGTCCATTCGCCGGGCGGACTGATCGACTGGGCGTTTCCGCAGGGGATGACCGTCGAAAAGTTCATCAACGACTGTCTGATGGTCATCTTCTTCTTCACCGTCGGGCTCGAAATCAAGCGCGAGGTCGTCCACGGCCAGCTCTCGTCGGTGCGCAAAGCCATCCTTCCGGTCGTCGCCGCGGCTGGCGGCATGATGGCTCCGGCGATGATTTTCGCACTTTTCAACCACGGCACGCTCGCGGCCAACGGTTGGGGAATCCCCACCGCCACCGACATCGCGTTCGCCGTCGGCATCCTCTCGATGCTGGGCGACCGGGTGCCCGTCTCGCTCAAGATTTTTCTGACGGCGCTGGCCATCGCCGACGACCTCGGGGCCATTCTGGTCATCGCACTTTTCTACGGCGGCGAACTGCAAACGGAGCTGCTGCTCTTGGCGCTGCTAATCATGGCGGGCGTCTACATCGCTTACCGGATGGGCGAAAAACGGATGATTTTCTACCTGCTGCCCGCTATCGCCGTTTGGGGACTGTTCTACTATTCGGGCATTCATGCGACCCTCTCGGGCGTGGCGATGGCCATGCTGATTCCGATGGAGCCGCGTTACAGCAAGGAATATTTCATCCACAAGATGCGCTGGCTGCGCGACCACCTGCTGGCCGTAGAGGATTCGGCCGAGGAATTCCCCAACGAGGAACACCGCTTCTACCTGCGTCAGATGACCTGCTTAGGCGCCCAATCCGTGGGGATGAGCTATCGGCTCGAACACGCGCTGGCTCCCTATGTGACGTTCCTCATCATGCCCATCTTCGCACTGGCCAACGCCGGAGTGGAAATCACCTCGCTGGAATACATCAACATCTTCGACTTCTCGCCCGAAATCGGCTCGGTGGGCATGGGCGTCTTCTTCGGCCTGCTGGTCGGCAAACCGTTGGGCATCTTTGTTGCAAGCTGGATCGCCGTGAAATCCAAAATGGCGGTCATTCCCGAGGGCGCTTCGTGGCGGATGCTGCTGGCCGTAGCGTGCCTGGGCGGTATCGGCTTCACCATGTCGCTGTTCGTCGATTCGCTGGCCTACACCGACCCGGGGCTTATCGACCGCGGCAAAATCGCCATTCTAATGGGTTCGACCGCGGCCGCCGTAGCCGGCAGCCTGCTGATTCTGCTCTTTTCCAAAAAACAACCGCGATGATGAAACGGACGATTCTGTTGCTGGCCGTCGGTGCGATGGCCCTCGCCTGCTCCAAGAACGGCAGCGGCGGGACGAAACTCCGTACTGACACCGATTCGGTCGCCTACGTGCTGGGCTTCAACATCGGACTGAACCTTCAGCGGATGGATTCGACCCTCAACGCCGAAGCCGTCTGCGAGGGAATTCGCGACGTATTCCGAGGCACCACGAAGTTCTCGGCGGCCGATGCGGAGACCTGCTACCTACGTTTTCAGAACCACACCCTGCCCGAGAAAGCCCGCGCCTACGAGGAGCAGTTCCTGCTCGACATCGCCAAATCCAACCGTGCCTACGCCCGAACCGCTTCGGGGGTGACCTACACCGTTGACGAGGTGGGCGACCAGGAACGTCTCCCCAACTCGGACCGCGACACGGTGCTGCTCCGCTATGTAATCCGCACGGCCGACGGGCACGAAGTCTACTCCTCCTATGAGCGGGGCGACACGCTGCGCAGCTCCGTCGGACAATTGCAGCGCGGTGTGCGCGAG
>Ga0209064_1001476_pt1 | contig 35502 bp, 36 predicted proteins | sample Inofromicrocosms_FD_187498 | JGI IMG/M metagenome (GOLD analysis project Ga0209064, IMG submission 187498) | Mouse cecum microbial communities from Vienna, Austria - Inoculum for glucosamine and mucus D2O microcosms (SPAdes) (version 2) | ecosystem: Host-associated > Mammals > Digestive system >... | reverse complement strand
TCGTTTGTGGGGCATAGAGACAACATGCCAAAAATATGATTTGTTGGTTACTCAAATGTTAAAATCGGATATCTCAAAAAATAAATAATTTTAACATTTCTCCTCTTGCACAAGTCCTAGATTTCCCCGGGTATGTTGAGGCTGGTTCATCGTGGTATCGGAGCGAGCGGCAGCGTAGCGTTCTGCACCACGGTTGGCGTTATCGAACGCTCCGGCCGGCCTACGCTCCAATACCCTGATAAATAACATCAACGCCCCCGGGGCTGGAGCCCCGCGCTACAATATTTGTCTCCTAACGGAGACCCAATGCACCGTAATTACAGCTTGAACCATTATAATTGGTAATTTGTCATTTGTAATTTGGAATTAGTCATTAGTCATTCGTCATTTATTCCGTCTCGATTACCGTGATGTGGAAGCAGGGCTGTTTGCGTTCGTATTTTACGAAGCAGTAGCCGCTCGAACGCAGGTCGGCAAGCACCTGGGCGAGCTGCCGCTTTTGGGTCACGTCCATCTTTGAATGGGATATGTCGAAGGTGGTGCCGTAAAGATGGCACGAATTTTCGGTGGCATTGCGGTTGCGCCGTTTAAGTTTTTTCACAAAATCCTCTGTGCGATAGCAACTGGTGAGGCGAAGGCGGTCGTGGCTGCCGGAGTATTCATGATACATCTTCCCGATTTGGGCGAGCAAGTCGGCGGCGGCAGGCGTAAGATAGGGAAACGACACATCGTGGAGATAATATGTGTCGCTGTCCTCAATTTTTACAAGCCGGCCGGCGGCAACGGCATCGGGTATGTCGGCCTCGCAAAGGGGCCCCACGCCGTTGGCCATGGCCTCGGCAACCTGCAATTCCTGCAAGTCGTTGAAAAAACGGCCATATGACGTGATATTGTGGTTGAATTTCTTCACCACATATTCTTTTTTGACATCTGCCGTATCCACCGGCTGACGCGGAGCCGTCTTGAAATAATCGGTGTAGACACTCCACCCCAACCAAACAATCAAGGCAATCATGCCAAGCGCCACGCAAGCCAGGATCACGCGCGCAATGCGTATGGTCCTGAGCGAATACATGCCCGAATGTGATCTTCTTTGCTTCATTTACAAAAAAATATTACGGACGCACGAACCGTGCGTCCCTACAACTTGTAGTCTGATTTGACTTACAAAAGTAGTCAAATTTTCCGATATGGCAATTCCAATCAGAGAACCAACTCGGCAAAAAGGCGGTCGAAATCGGCATCGAGGTCGGCTGACATTCCGGGGTGAGGCCGCGATGTCTGGATACACGCGCTGCGCACTGCCGTGAGCCAGCGGAAACGCTCCTCGACGGGCCAGCCCGACATATCGCCTGCCGACACATGCCCCGAAGCCATGGACTCGAACGCATCGAGATGCTTTCTCAGCATATGCTCGCTTATTGCCAACGCGGGCGCAAAAGCCTTCACCCGGGCAAAGTCGGCGACAATAGCCGTGCGTATCCATCGGCGACGCTTGCACATCATGATAAGGCCCACGTTGATAAACTCCTCGCGCTCTACCTTGGGCACAAATCTCACCACGGCATATTCATAAAGATTTTCGGGCTTCGATTGCATGGTCGGTAAAGATTTTAGAGTTTTCAAGTCTTGCTTTCAAAAAAGTGCGGTAAACGTCGCGCCGCTCCCCGGCCGGCACGTCCTCGCCCTCGGTCACGAGCCAGCTGTCGGGAATAAAATCGACAATGGCATCTATTTTTTCCGGCGCAAGAACCCGATGGGCACGGGCGTCGGCCTCGGCAAGCATCGTGGCCTTGCGCAGCAGCAGATGGTCCTTGATATAAGGAAAAGGCGTGAGGGCCGCTTTTGCGGCATCAGTGCCCGAATGTTGGAAATATAGCGACGCGCCCTGGTCGATGAGCCACACTTCGGAATTGTACCATTGCAACATATTGGTGTTTCGCGCCGTGCGGTCGACATTGGTTAGGAAAGCGTCGAGCCATACTATGGCCGAGGCCGTGGCGGCGTCGACCGGGTTGTCGTAAGGGTCGATAGCAAGCGCCGATGAAAGGAAATGGAGGCCGATGTTCAGCCCCTCGCTTTTCTTCATCAGTTCCTGCACCTCAAAATCCGGCTCGGTTATGGCAAACTCATGCGGCAAGTCGAGAAACACGAGCTCGGGCACATTCAGCCCCAGAGCACGGGCTATCTCGCCTCCTATCAGCTCGGCAATCAGAGCCTTGGCGCCGTGGCCGGCCCCTCTGAGCTTCACAACATACTTGAATCCGTCGTCGGCCTCGGCGAGAACCGGCAGCGAACCGCCCTCGCGCATGGGCATAATATATCGCGTAATTTGTTGATGTCTTAGTTTCATTAATGCAAAAATAACTAAAATAAGCGGATTTTTTCCTCGTTCGGCAAAAATTTGTAAATTTGCAACGACTTTTCAACTAATCGCCGTAATGAGAAAATTGCGCACCTTCCTGATTTTTGTCGCTGTGGCAGCCGCCATGGCCGAGGCTTGCACATCGCTTTTGGCTTCGGGAAAGGTCACCGGCGGCAGCCCCGTGCTGTGGAAACACCGCGACACGGGCACCGAGCACAATTTTATCGAACGAGTGGAGGCAACCGACTCAACACAGGCTTTCGTGGCGCTTTTCAACGGCGGCGACTCTTTGCTCTCCGAGGCATGGACGGGAATGAACGAGGCCGGATTTGCGATAATGAACACGGCGTCGTACAATCTTGCCCCCGACACCGCCCGGCTGAAAGACCGCGAGGGCGTGGTGATGCGCATAGCTCTCGAACGATGCGTGTCGGTCGCCGATTTCGACCGGCTGCTGCGGACGCTGCCCAAGCCTTTGGGCGTGCAGGCCAATTTCGGCGTTATGGACCGAAGCGGCGGCCTCGCCTACTTTGAGACCGACGACTACGGTTTCACACGCTTCGATGTCGACGCCGACACCGCCGGCTATATCATCCGCACCAATTTTTCTGAGACAGGCAACGACACCGACGGCATGGGCTATATCCGATTCGACAATGCTACACACCTTGTCGGCGAGCGGCTCACGGCCGGAGAGAAAATCACACCTTCGTTTTGCGTCGACACGCTCTCCCGCTCTTACTATCATTCGCTTTTCGGGCGCGACATCCTCACCGACACCTCGGTGCATATTTTCCTCGACCAGGATTTTATTCCCCGACGCTCCACCTCGGCATCCATCGCCATAAGCTACGGCCGCTCCGGCCAACCCGTGATGCTCGTGGCCCTCGGCTATCCGGCTGTGGCGCAGACTATGACCGCGACCGTCGATTTCGTGCCCGAGGCCCTGCGGCCGACAGCTCCCGGCTTCCGCAGCCCGGCCTGTGATGCGGCGGTGGAGGCCAAACGCCTTATTTTTCCGATAACACGCGGCTCCGGCCCTCGCTACCTTGACATGGACCGTGTCCGCCAAGCCTTAACAATAAACCGATAACGACTTCACCATAATGTCATCTGCGATATTGACAATATTACTGCTCGTTGTGTCAAACGTGTTCATGACCCTTGCTTGGTATGGGCATCTGAAACTGTCGTCGGCCGGCATATCCACCAACTGGCCGCTCTGGCTGGTAATCCTTTTTTCTTGGGGAATTGCCTTGCTCGAATACTGCTTCATGGTGCCGGCCAACAAAATGGGATTCGACGGCAACGGCGGCCCATATTCGCTTGTGCAGCTGAAAGTGATGCAAGAGGCCATTACACTTGTGGTATTCACAGTGGTGGTGATGTTTCTGTTTCAAGGCTTTACCCTGAAATGGAACCATATAGCGGCCTTTCTGCTGCTCATAGCGGCAGTATATCTCGTTTTCATGGACTAACCTTATTTTCCTATGACCGACAACAAACCGACAGAAAAAGCCCCCGGATTCATTTCGCGGCACCCGATATTAAGCAATCTCGTATTTATCGCAATCACGGCCGTGGTGCTTGTGTGGCTCGCCATGATATTCCTCGATGTGTGGACCGACCACGGCGCCACCACTATCGTACCCGATATCAAGAAGAACTCCTATGCCATGGCCAAGACGATACTTGAAAAAGAAGGACTGTCGATTGAGATTTCCGACTCGATCTATGACGAGTCCATCACCCCGGGCACGGTAATAGAGTCGTGGCCTCATGCCGGAGCGAAAGTGAAGCCCGGGCGCGAAATCTACGTTACCATCACATCTTTCCAACCGCGGAAAGTGTCTATCGGCATGCCTTTGACGGGCGTGTCGTCGCGACAGGCGCTCTCTTATCTCGAATCGCTCTCAATCAAGAACATACGCATTGTAAACGTGCCATCGCAATATGCCGACCTGGTGGAAGGCGCCAAATACAACGGCAAAGACATAACCCCCGGAATGCAGCTGCCTGTAACGGCCACCGTTACTCTCGAAGTGGGCAGCGTCCCCGAAGAATTCTTCAACGAACCGGCCGTGACCGACACCGTGCTGTCGACGTCGGGCGACGATTTCGACGACCTTGACGCACGTATCGAGGCTGCACTTAAATCTGTCGGCGCCAATGAATAGCGACGAACAAATAGTGGAGCAGCCGTCGAATGTCGACCCTGTGATTGTTACGGCCGACGGCGTTGAGCTATATGAGCATTTCCGCTTTGTGGCCGACAAGGGGCAGGCGCTTCTGCGCGTCGACAAATTCCTTGTGCTCCGTCTTGAAAAAGCGTCGCGCAACCGCATACAGCAGGCCGCCGACGCAGGCTGCATCATCGTAAACGGCAAGGCCGTGAAATCGAACTACCGCGTCAAGCCTCTCGACGTGGTGCAGATTGTGATGGACCGTCCCCGCTACGATTTCGAAATCATAGCCGAGAACATTCCGCTCGATATCGTCTACGAAGACGAGTATGTGCTTGTGGTGAACAAGCCGGCCGGACTGGTCGTGCACCCCGGACACGGAAATTACTCCGGAACGCTCGTCAACGCCCTGGCCTGGCATTTCAAGGACAATCCCGACTACGACGTTACCGACCCGCGCCTGGGCCTTGTCCACCGCATCGACAAAGACACTTCCGGCCTGCTCGTGGTGGCTAAGACGCCCGATGCAAAGACCAACCTCGGCCGCCAATTCTTCAACAAGACCACCCGCCGCGAATATGTGGCCGTGGTGTGGGGCCAACCCGACCCGGCCGACGACACCATAACAGGCAATATTGGCCGCAACCCGCGCGACCGCTTGCAAATGACAGTGCTCCCCGACGACGACCCCACGGGCAAACATGCCGTGACCCACTACTACACGCTCGAACGGTTTGCCTACGTGTCGGTGGTGAAATGCGTGCTCGAAACCGGACGCACCCATCAGATACGCGTGCACATGCGTCATCGCGGGCATCCGCTTTTCAACGACGCGCGCTACGGCGGCGACCAAATTCTGCGCGGACTGCGCACGGCAAAATATTCCCGTTTTGTCGACAACTGCTTCGCCATATGCCCCCGCCAGGCCCTTCATGCCCGCACGCTCGGATTCCGCCATCCGCACACCGGGAAGGAGATGGATTTCACATCAGAGCTTCCGGCCGACATGACTGCATTAATCGACAAATGGCGCGATTTTGCACAAAATTGATGCGTGAGTTCCCAAAAAGTGTTTAATTGTGTAAAAAAGTGTTTCACATTTGATTCTGCAAAAACTTTATTATTAATTTTGAGTTTCAATCTTAGTAAATAGATATGTTCTACAAATATAAAGAAATACCCGCCGAATTTTCCGACATCGCACCTTTCAACGACAAGATGTTCAAGGAAAAGATGAAAGAACTGGTTGCCGAACCGGGTTTCGAGCATGCCGTAAGGTATATCATGCCCGACGTGGACTATCCGGCGTTTGTCGACGGGTTGCTCAAAATTGAAACGCAATCCGATTTCCAACGCCGGGTGATGGGTAATTTCCTTGAAGAACTGGCAAAGAAAACCACCAACGGAATTGAAATAGACGGCATCGAAAACTGCTCGCCGAGGAGAAACTATACGTTTATCACCAACCACCGCGACATAGTGCTCGACGCCTCGTTTCTCAATCTGTGCTTCATACGCGCCGGCATGCCCATCACACAGGTTGCTATCGGCAATAACCTGCTCATTTTCGAATGGATAGCCGACCTGGTGAAGCTCAACCGCAGCTTCATCGTGAAACGCGACGTGAAACGCGTCGAGGCTCTCGACGCCGCCCGCCAACTCTCGGCCTATATCCACTATACGATTGCCACCCTGCATGAGTCGGTGTGGATTGCCCAGAGGGAGGGCCGCGCAAAGGATTCCAACGACATGACACAGGAAAGCCTCGTGAAAATGCTCTCGCTCGCCGGCGACGGCTCGGTGAAAGACAATCTCCTTGGCGTGAACCTCTGCCCGGTGTCTATTTCCTACGAGTTCGACCCCAACGACTATCTGAAAGCCCGCGAGTTCCTGCTGCGCCGACGCGACCCGGAATTCAAGAAAACCCAACGCGACGACCTGTTCTCGATGGAGACAGGCATCCTCCGCAACAAAGGACGCGTAATGTTCCGCGTAGGCCGCTGCATCAACGACCGCCTTGTCGACTTCCCGTCCGACGACCGTCTTGAAGTGATCCACGAAGCCTGCCGCCTCATCGACCAGACAATCCACTGCGGCTACGAGATATATCCCTGCAACTATATTGCTTACGACGAGCTTTCCGGCAAAAAAGACTTTGCATCGCGTTACAGCGCAGCCGATGTGGAAAGTTTCGACCGCTACATCAACGCCCAGCTCGATAAAGTGGACGTGGCCGATGTAACAGCCGAAGAACGCGACTTCATGCGCGGAATGATGCTCACGATGTATGCCAACCCGCTGAAAAACAAACTCTCGGCGCTCGACTGTCCCAAATAACACATACCCCCTGCATAAATGCGATTTCCACTTCTGCCCATATTAATCTTGCTGGCGTTCAACGCCTTGATAGATGTCTACATCTATTGTGTAGCCGCCACATCGTCGCGCAAGCGTTGGCCTGCCAAGGTGCAATTATGGTCGGCCGTGTTCTTCGCCTTGGCCTTGGTTGCCACAATATGTATGCCAAAGCGCGGGGGCTCGGAAAACGAATTCCTCTGGGTGCTCTGGATGCTGTTCGGCTACCTGTCGATATATGCCGCCAAGATAATCTATGTGCTCGGCGACATAATATCACGCCTGCCCAGGCTTTGGAAAGCGCGGCGATGGAAATGGGTGGCCCGCACCGGGCTGGTGCTCGGCATAGGCCTGTTCTCGGCCATGTGGTGGGGCGCGCTGTTCAACCGGTTCCGAGTGAACGTAATCGACAAATCGGTTTACCTCTCCGACCTGCCGGCGTCGTTCGACGGCTTCCGCATCGCGCAGATTTCAGACCTGCATGTCGGCACATTCGGCACCGACCCCGCGTTTCTCGACAAACTTGTAGCCGAAGTAAACGCGCAGAAACCCGACCTTATTGTCTTTACGGGCGACATCGTGAACCGCCGCTCGTGCGAACTGCCGCCTTTCACTCAGGCTCTCTCGCGGCTCAAAGCTCCCTACGGCGTATATTCCGTTATGGGTAACCACGACTACGGCGACTATGCCTCTTGGGAATCAGACGGCGCAAAGGAAGAAGACGTCCGCAACCTTCAAGCCATGCAGGCGAAAATGGGATGGAAAATGCTCAACAACGCCCACGACATAATCCGCGTAAAAGGCGACTCAATCGCCCTTATCGGTGTGGAAAACGTCGGCGACCCGCCTTTCAAGACCTACGGCGACCTCAGCCGCGCATATGCCGACATAAACAACGCCACAGTAAAAATCCTCCTCTCTCATAACCCCGCACATTGGGAAACCGACCTGCGCGACAACAAAAACAGCAACATCGCCCTTACCCTCTCCGGCCATACCCATGCCATGCAGATGGAGGCGTTCGGATACTCGCCGGCCGCGTTCCGCTATAAATATTGGGGCGGCCTCTACTCCGACAATAAAGGCCAATATCTATATGTAAACATAGGAGCCGGAACAGTTGGATTCCCCTCCCGCATAGGTGCTACTCCGGAAATTACAATCATAACCTTGAAAGACCGAAAGTGAATATATACCAAGAAATCGCCCGACGCCTGGGTTTTACCGAACGGGCCGTCGAGGCCACAATCGGACTCCTCGACCAAGGAGCGACCATTCCGTTTATAAGCCGCTACCGCAAAGAACACACCGGCAGCCTCGACGAAGTGGAGATACGCGACATCGCCACACTCTATGAGTATTTCACCGAGCTTCAAAAACGCAAGGAATATATTCTCGGCGTGATTGAAGCCGCAGGCGCCCTTACCGATGAACTGCGCTCGCGCATCGACGAGGCCACGGAAGCCAACGTGCTCGAGGACATCTATCTGCCCTTCAAACCCAAACGGCGCACCCGCGCCACAGTGGCCCGTGAACGCGGACTCGAACCCCTCGCCAAGATGATTATGGCAGGAAATTCACCTTCAATAGTAAAAGCCGCCGCCCGGTTCGTTACCGGCGAAGTGACCGACGCCGAGGCCGCCATAGCCGGAGCAAAAGACATCATAGCCGAATGGGTGAGCGAACATTCCCGCGCTCGCGACACTATCCGCCGCAAGATGCAGCGCATCGGCACTATATCCTGCAAGATTGTAAAAGGGAAAGATGACGAGGCGCAAAACTACCGCAACTACGACGGGTTCTCACGCCCGCTGCGCAAAGTGTCGTCGCACCAATATCTGGCCATGCGGCGAGGCGAGCGCGAGGGTCTGCTGCGCGTGGCCATCGACATTCCCGCCGACGAGGCCCTGGAAGCCATCGACCGCCTGTTTGTGAAAAAGGAGGCGTCGGCTGAAAGCGCCGCCATTATACGCGATGCCGTGGCCGACGGATACAAACGCCTGCTGCTGCCGTCGATAGAAAACGAGATAGCGGCCGAATGGAAAAAGAAAGCCGACGAGGAGGCAATAACGCTCTTTGCCGACAATCTTCGCCAACTCCTGCTCTCGCCCCCGCTCGGGCGCAAACGAGTGCTCGGCGTCGACCCCGGATTCCGCACCGGCTGCAAGCTCGTGTGCCTCGACGAGCAAGGCAACCTGCTGCACTTCGATGTGATATACCCATGCCCGCCTCGCAACGAGCGTGTCACATCAATGCGCAAGGTAGCCAACCTTGTGGAAGCATACAAAATAGATGCGATAGCCGTAGGCAACGGCACGGCAAGCCGTGAGACCGAGGAATTTCTCAAACGGCTCTCCTACCCCCGCGATGTAAAGATAATAGTGGTGTCGGAAGCCGGGGCATCGGTTTACTCCGCCTCCGACGTGGCGCGCGAGGAATTTCCCGACCGAGACGTGACGGTGCGCGGAGCCGTATCGATAGGCCGCAGGCTCATCGACCCTCTCGCCGAACTCGTTAAAATCGACCCCAAAAGCATCGGCGTGGGCCAATACCAGCACGATGTGGACCAAAATGCGTTGAAAGACTCGCTCGACTACACGGTGATGAGCTGCGTCAACTCCGTGGGCGTGAACGTGAACACGGCCTCGAAGCAACTGCTGGCATATGTTGCCGGCATCGGTCCGCAACTTGCCCGCAACATAGTGGCCTACCGTGCCGAACACGGCGACTTCGCCTCGCGCGAAAGCCTCAAAGCCGTGCCGCGACTGGGTGAAAAAGCATTTCAGCAAGCCGCGGGATTCCTGCGCATCGCCGGGGCTTCTAATCCCCTCGACAATTCCGCCGTGCATCCGGAAAGCTACGACACAGTATATCGCATGGCCTCCGATCTTGGCGTCGACATCAACACCCTGATACGCAACGAAGCCCTGATCGACAAAATCGACCTTAGCCGTTACATATCCGACTCCGTGGGCCTCCCGACCCTCACCGACATTGCCGACGAGCTCCGCCGCCCGGGCCTCGACCCGCGCGCAGAAATAGCCGAGCTCGAATTCGACCCCACAATCACCACCATCGAGGACCTGCGCCCCGGCATGGAACTAAACGGCATTGTCAACAACATCACGGCATTCGGGGCCTTCGTCGACATAGGCGTGCACGAAAGTGGACTTGTGCACATATCACAGATGGCCGACCGCCGCGTCAGCGCCCCCTCCGACGTAGTGCGTCTCCACCAGCATGTGCGCGTGCGCGTCCTCGACGTCGACCTGTCGCGCCGGCGTATTTCTCTCTCAATGAAAGATATAAAATAGACGCAATGTATACATATTTTATACTGCTTGGCTCAAACACCGATGATGCCAATGAAAATATACGCCGGGCGTTGATGTCGTTTGTCTTCATTGGCGACATAGCCGGAGTAAGCCCGGTAGAAAAGTCGGATAATGGATATTATAACTGTGTTGTGGTGGTGCGCACATCATTAGACGCCGAGGCGCTCAACGAGCAGACAAAAGCCACGGAAAAGATGCTTGGACGCGATGCCGACGACCGCGAGCACATCCCCATCGACATCGACATAGTGATGCGCGACACCGACATCCTCCGCCCGCGCGAAGCCTCCGCCCCCTACTTCATCTCCTGCATGGAATCCCTCATGTAGCAGCCGGGGCTGACTGCGCCCTCCCGATTTAATTCGATTTATTTCGATCTAAATCGATTTAAGTCGAAATCCGTCGAGAAAACGCTATTTTTGGTTAATTTATGTTAATTTTGAAATTTTCTTATTGGAAAATTATGTTATATAACATAAAAATAATAATTTTGCATCAGTTTTTCATGGTATTAGATTTAAGGTAAGAAGATTATTCGTCGTGATGACGGATAATTTTTTTTTGTCCCTGCAAATCGCATCTCTTATTCAAGTGCCTTTGACACAAGAGCCGGGTCGGATATGGCCTCCGAGGCTGAGATTGGAAGCACACGGATGTCGGTGACACGCGCATCAGGTATTATCGAAGCGATGATTTCAGAGGGCGAAGGAGCCGACGGCAACGCGGCATATTCGGCGTATGTCCATTTCAGAAATCGTGAGTCCTCGCTTATGCCACCTCGGCGGTCAAGCATCCAGCCGGAGCCGACGGGCAATGCCGACGACGCAGCAGACACATCTGTCGGCGCGGGATATGAGACAAGCCTTCCGTCAGGCCCGATATTTACAAATACACGATCGGAATAGTCGCCATTGGTCTTGTACACGACAGCACGGGGCAGAGCCTTGTCGGGAAGCGGGCCGGAAATCACAGTGGCTTCTTTCGAGATGGCCGGCGCGGGCGCAGGCACATCTTTCTTTGCCGAACAGCCGGAAAGCAGTGAAATAGCCACGGATATTATCAGAATTCTATACATATTTATAAAATAAAAAACTGCCGGTATATTTGTCGAACAACTATACCGGCAGTTTATGGTCTTAGAATATTACTTTGCTTACTTTTGAGCCTTGGCGCACTATATAGAGGCCTTTTTCGGGTTGGTCGACACGCATGCCGTCGACGGTGTAGTATTCAACGGGGGCATCGTCATCGGCATCAACATCGGCGATACCCGAATAACTGCCAACGGTGAAATAAACAATATCCGACAGCTGCTGCTGACCGCTGAACACGGCAGCCATATATTTTGTGCCTACTACACCCTGCGAGAAATTGCCCGAGGCCATAGTGGTCGCGCTTTTGCCCTCCTCGATGAAAAGCGTGGGCGTATCGAAATAGGCTATCGCCGAACCGCCGGAAATCGGGAAAATGTATACGGAAAGTGTGTTGGCAAAATAACCTGCGGTGCAATTTGCTGTAAGATTGAACTGCAAATTGTCGGCAGCGACAGCGTTTGCATCACCCTCGACAGAGAACGACGATACGCTCACTGATGTCGAGGCCGGAGCTTCGAGCAACTGAACAGCGACAGGGTCGGAAACAATTTGGTTGGATTCGGTCAGGAAAACGAGCGTGTATGTTCCGGCCGACGGCACGCCTAATTGCGAATTATAGCGCGAGAATTTGGCCACATATTCCATTTGCTGCGACTCGCCGCCAAGCACATCGACGGGGTAGATGTCGGCTAATGCCACTACATTGTTGCTGCTATTGAGCAACGCGGCCTCGATACCGCCATAATATTCGTCTTGCGTTGGATTGTCAATAGTGGCGTTTATCTTAAACGGGGTGTTGAAATAGAGCGGAGTGGCCACATCGATGTCGTTCACATAGATTTGCGGAGCGGAATCGGCCGTGAACACGGCGGTGTTTCCGCTTACAGTGGCGGTATAGGATTTAACGGCCGATACTTTGGCGCGGATGTCGAACCACTCGCCGGTGGTCGATTTCCATGCCGGAGTCACGGTGTAGGTGCCCGCGGCGAGCGACGGCATGCGCACATACCAGCCTCCATAGCCTGAAAGCACGGCTACATTTGAATAGCCTTGTGGCGCCTCGGCATAGGTGACAGAGCCGTCGGATGCAGTGAATTTCAGACCGTAAAATCCGCTTATCGGGGCAATTGAATAATTGTAGGCGTTGGCTACAATCACAACATACCCGCCTTTTTGCACTTGGGGGGTGTCAATTTTAAAGTCGCCGTCGATAAGCATCTGCTCGTACATCTTGCCTTCGCCGGAAGTGGCCACGTTGGCTATGATATCCTGGCCGGAATTATAGCCTGCCGTTGAGCCGCCGATACCCTGCGAAGTGGGGTCGAGGGCTGTAAGGAGGAAATATCCGTCGGACATGCCGCCCCATCCCCAGTTGAAATGGAAATAGCCGTCGGAGCTGTAACCGTCGCATACGAAAGAGTGGCCGGCAGAAGTGTTCGAGCCGGAATATTGCACGGGGCCGAATTCGACAAGCTGATTGTAGACAAGTTCTTCCCATTCTGCCATTCCGTAATAATCGCGCATGAGGTAACGCACGCCCTTGTCATATCCGAAATAATTCGCAAGGGCCGATGCCACATTCATCGACGGCGTGCCGGACTCATTTGGCGTGTAGTCCATATCCACAGACACGCCGCAGGCGTGCATGAGAGTGGCCACCGCGTTCTTTTGCGAAGTGGAGGAGAATGAGCCGTAAGAGTCGGCCATGCTCGTCCAGCGGAAAGATGTCGACGAGAAATCCATCGACTGGGAAATCTTCAAGGTCTTCGTAGTATATGAATGAGAGCCTGTGCCTTTTGCCGGATAGTTGTAATATTTCATTACCTGCGCCATGGCCGTGGCCACGCATCCGGTGACGCTGCGGCTGCCGTTATAGATCGGACAATAATTGTTGTAAGGCGAGCCTTGGTTCCACTGCGTCTTTACAAGCGGGGCAATCGGGGCGCGGTCGGCGCGCGACGCACGCGACCTTGCCGGCTCCACTCCATTGTCGCGCGCCCATGCTATCTCCGAGGCGTAGCTTTCGAGCCAATAGCGGAGGTTGTCCGGGATATTGGCGGCGTCGAAAGAGCCTTCATCGGCATATCCGAGCATAGGCGCGGCCACATCGTCGGCCGATACCACCATGTAGCCCGACCGCGTGTCGAAAACATAAGCGGCAGGCAAGCTGCCGGCACTTTGAGTATAGACAGGACGCAGGGCGGCATCGCCTGATGATTGCAAACCGTGAATCCGCGCGGGACCGTCGACGCGCACGCGTGCGAGAGCCTGTTCGGGCGTCAGCACTTCGGCATTGGCTGCAAAAGCCGCTGTCGCGGCCGCCAGAACGAGTATAGATTTATTCATGTATCATTTATTTGTTTGAAACGTTCAAAACCGATGAGGGCATGGCCTCTTAATGAGAACAATGGCATCCTCTAAAAGTTTAATGCAAAAGTAACAAATTTTCTCCTTATTTTTTCGTAATTTTGCAAAAAGGATTTATATGATAATATATAATATTACATTTTTTGTCGACAACTCTGTGGCGGCCGACGCCATCGAGGCCATAATAAGCAAGATTGTGCCGGCTGCCGAGCGTGCCGGCCTGAAACCATATTTTGTCGCCGAGGTAGGCGGCGAATGTGAGCCCGGAATCACGCGCTACGCCATGCACCTCCAAGCCCGGAGCATGGAGCAGGCACAAGCCTGGACTGAATCGTGCGACGAACTCGCCGCTCTTGTCAATGAGGCCGGCTCAGGAAAAATAATGTTCTTCGGCTCGTTCCTGCACCCGCTTGCCATATTCTGAAAATGGACAAGTGGGAAAAAATAATTATTGGCATCGACCCCGGCACAAACGTGATGGGCTACGGCATCCTGGGCGTAAACGGAAAAACACCGCAGGCGATAGCCATGGGCGTGCTGAAACTTGACAAGTTTGAGACCCACTATCTGCGTCTGCGCCGTATTTACGACCGCGTGCTGTCGCTCGTCGAGCAATACCTCCCCGACGAGATGGCCATCGAGGCACCTTTCTTTGGAAAGAACGTGCAGTCGATGCTGAAACTCGGACGCGCCCAGGGCGTGGCCATGGCCGCCGCTCTTGCCCGCGAGGTGCCGATCGCAGAATACGAACCGCGAAAAATAAAACAGGCCATAACCGGCAACGGCGCCGCATCGAAAGAGCAGGTGCAGGAAATGCTCCGGCGCATCCTGTCGATCCCCAAAGAAAATCTCCTTCCGGAACTTGACGCCACCGACGCCCTTGCCGCCGCCCTTTGCCACTTTTACGAATCAAGCCGCCCCATACAGCAAAAAACTTGCTCGTCGTGGAAAGACTTCATAGCAAAAAATCCCGGCAGGGTTAAATAACAGACAAAATGGAAAACAACAAGATACTGAAAGTTGGCATTATCCAACAAAGCAACACCGCCGATGCCGCCGACAACCGCCGCCGCATCGCCGAAGCCGTGGAGCGTCTTGCCCGACAAGGCGCAAAACTCATTGTAAACCGCGAACTGCACGACTCGCTGTATTTCTGCCAGACAGAAAACGTCGACCTCTGCTCACTGGCCGTGGCAATACCCGGCGAGGCAACAGATTTCTACTCGGAACTTGCCCGCAAACACGGCGTTGTGCTCGTCACGTCGCTGTTTGAGCGTCGTGCGGCCGGCCTTTATCACAACACAGCCGTAGTGTTCGACGCCGACGGCTCCATCGCCGGAAAATATCGCAAGATGCACATCCCCGACGACCCGGCCTACTACGAGAAATTCTACTTCACGCCCGGCGACCTCGGCTTCGAGCCTATCGACACATCGGTCGGACGGCTCGGCGTGCTCGTGTGCTGGGACCAATGGTATCCCGAGGCCGCGCGCCTGATGGCCCTGCGCGGAGCCGAAATTCTCATCTACCCCACAGCTATCGGACGCGAAACATCCGACACCCCCGACGAACAGGCCCGCCAACTCGACGCTTGGGTCACCGTTCAGCGAGGCCATGCCGTAGCCAACGGCCTGCCGGTTGTGACAGTGAACCGCTGCGGGTTCGAGCCCGACCCATCGGGGCAGACACGCGGCATCGAGTTCTGGGGCAACTCATTCGTAGCCGGCCCCCAAGGAGAGCTTCTCTATCGCGCCGGAGAGGCCGAGACAGAGGACATCATCGATATACCGATGACACGCTGCGAGCAAGTGCGCCGCTGGTGGCCCTTCCTGCGCGACCGCCGCATCGACGCCTACTCCGGCCTCACAAGCCGCTTCCTCGACTAACAATCAACCTAAATGATATTTTTAGCGCAAAACTTGCCGATATCGGCAAGTTTTGCTATATTTGTCCCATATTCTTAATAAAAAACTTGCCGATAGATGGAGTATATATCTGTCAAGGAATGGGCGGCCAAGCATGGAGTCTCTGAAAGGACTGCCCGAAACTATTGCGCACATGGCAGGCTTGAAGGAGCCTTCCTCGTCGGCAAAACGTGGAGTATACCTGCTGATGCCGAAATCACACGACGGAATAATAAAAAAGATAAAGAATCTCCGCTGTTGGGTATTCTTCGAGAACAAATGGCAGGACGGGTCAAAGGTGGCATATATCACCGCATACAAATCGACCTCACTTACAATTCCAACCATATCGAAGGAAGCCGTCTGACCCATGATCAAACGAGATTTATTTTTGAGACCAACACCATTGGAGTTTCTGATGTGTCAATAAATATTGACGATATAATCGAGACTACAAATCATTTCAGAGCCATTGACTATATTATTGCAAATACGACTGATAAACTGACTGAACAATACATCAAGCACCTGCACTTGCTTTTGAAGTCGGGGACATCGGATGAAAGGAAGGGTTGGTTCAAGGTTGGAGATTATAAGAAACTTCCTAATGAAGTAGGGGGTTTTGATACCGCCGCACCGGAAGAAGTCCATGATGAGATTAAATTATTGCTGAAAGAATATAACAGCAAAAAGGCCCCATCATTTGAGGATATTATTGATTTTCATCAAAGATTTGAATCAATCCACCCTTTTCAAGACGGCAATGGACGTGTCGGAAGATTGATAATGTTCCGGGAATGTCTCAGGCATGGATATGTGCCGTTTATTATTACCGATGAACTCAAAATGTTCTACTACAATGGACTCCGTAACTGGCCGCACATCAAGGGCTATCTTATGGATACCTGCCTGACAGCACAGGACAACTTCAAGGCAATTCTTGATAAATTCAGAATTCCATACAAGTAGCTGAGACGATGCTCCGGCACAGTTATAAAACTTTATTATACTGAAATCTGTATATACGATATATATATACTATCTTTGTAGAAAACATTTTTCACATGAATACAATATCTACATCATCGTCACAGCCATCTCACCGTAAGTTAATCGACATACCGGAAGATGTGTTTCGCGCTTTAAGCATAAAAGCCACCGCTATGGGCTTAAATTTAAAAAAATATATCGAGCAACTCCTTATGGATGAAGCTAATGAGATGGAAGATGCCGAACTATACCGTTATCTTGCATCAACACGTCCGGAGGGTAAAGAAATGGTGTGTGAAAGCGAAAAAGACGATTTCATGCGCCGTAACGGCATAGGTCAATACCGATGAAAGTAGAATTCTCCAAAGATTTCATCAAGGCTCTTGACAAACTTTCAGGTAAAATCCATCATTCAATCGTAGAGGCAATCAATGAAGTTATTGATGCTCCACGAATTGAAAATATAAGCAATTGCCGTAAGATTGAAAGCCTTAACAGTGTTTATCGTATAAAAATCGGAAGCAAAAGGGCTTTCTTTGTGCTTCATGTTCAAATTGACGGAGAAACTGTAAAATTCGAATATCTCGTTTCGCACGGCGAAGCATATGACAAAAAGAATATGGAAAGGCTGAGGCTACGTGATACATAGCCTCGGCCTTAATTTAACTTATTCCATCGCCTTATTCCACGGCGTCGGGGGCCGGGGTGTGGGGCAAGGTGTAGTGGAGGATTATGAAGCCGGAGATGCCGGCCAGCAGCGAACCGGCCACAATGCCCAGCTTGGCATGGTTGAGGTTGTCGGCTTGGGCGGCGGAGCCTCCGAACGAAAGCGTGGCGATGAACAGCGACACGGTGAAGCCGATGCCGCCAAGCAAAGCAATCGAGGCTATCATCTTCCAGTTGCTGTGAGCCGGCATGGGAGCGAGCCCGAGCTTTACCGTGAGCCACGAGAATGAGAATATGCCCACAAACTTGCCAACGACCATCGAGACGATAATGGCAACCGACACTCCTTCGAAAAGCGACGAAAGGGGCGTGCCAACGAGCACGATTCCGGCATTGGCGAATGCGAAAAGGGGCAGGATGAAATAGTTGACAATGGCATGGAGCGAGTCTTCGAGCTCCTGCAAAGGCGAAATCACCTTATCCGACGCCGATTCCACCTCTTTGAGCCAGTTCATCTGGTCTTTTGTGAGAATCGACTTGCGGTTAAGCATTTCGTCGTCCTCTCCTCGGAAATGGCCGATTGACTCGCGTATAATCTTTACATATTTCCGTGGAGCGAACACCGGGGTGGCCGGCACGCAGAAAGCCACGAGCACGCCGGCAATCGTAGGATGTATTCCCGAATTAAGGAACAGGAACCATACGACCCCGCCGATGGTGAGGTAAAATATCTTGCTTTTGATTTGAAGGCGCGAGCCTAAGAGAAGCACGCCGAGACACACTGCCGCCAAAGCGAGCAACCCGAAAGAGATATGCCCCGAATAGAAGGCGGCAATAACTACGATGCCGCCGATATCGTCGACCACGGCAAGCGTGGTAAGGAATATTTTCAACGATAGCGGCACACGCTTGCCAAGCATGGCCAGCACGCCAAGGGAGAAGGCTATATCGGTGGCCATAGGTATCGCGGCGCCCTTGGAAAAGTCGGTGCCGTGTCCCATGACGATGAACAGAAGGACCGGTACCGCCATGCCGCCCACCGCGGCAAGAATCGGCAAAAGAGCCTGACGGAACGACGACAGCTCGCCCACAAGAATCTCTCGTTTTATTTCAAGCCCTATCGAAAAGAAGAATATGGCCATGAGCGCGTCGTTGATAAACGCGAGCATATCCATGGCATGGCCGTGGTGGCTGAAAAGATTGAAACTGCCAATTTGCAGACGCACCTCCTGGTCCCAAAATTGGAAATATATGTTGCTCACTCCGGGAATATTTGCCACGATGAGCGCAAGGGCCGTAGCCGCTATAAGGATATTGCCGCCGGATGCATGGCGGCGCAGAGCCTGACGCGCGGAGTAGAACACGCTGTGGGCCTGCGGAGCTTGTTCCTCTCTCATAATAAACAGTTTTGTGTGGATAAGATGATGTTATAAATATTTATTCATGCAGGCACACACGATTGGTTCGTGCGCACCTGCAATGCTATCCGTTATTTTTTCCCGGAATTATCCGAAAATCGCTTCAAGAATCCAGCTTATTACGGAGAAAATCACGCTGTAAAGCAATGCCGACCAGAAACCGTCGACATGGAAGCAGTTCAGCAGGTAGCTGGCCAGAAGGATTATCACGGCATTTATCACCAACAGGAAAAGGCCGAGTGTGAGCACTGTGACCGGAATGGAGATGAACTGTAAAATCGGTTTTACAAACACATTGAGCAAGCCCAATACGAGAGCCACGATTATGGCCGCCCAATAGGAGGTGATAGACACCCCGGGCGTGAGTTTAGCCGACAGATATGCGGCAAGAGCCGTAAGCAAGAGTTGAAGTATCCACATAGCGAGTAAGTGTTAATAATTTACATTTAGGATTATAACACTTGCCCGCCGCTTTTTGTTGGAAACACCTTTCAGGTGGTCTCGACGTGCATGTTGCAGGCGGCGCAGTCGAAGCGCAGGCGGTAGGTGGCGGCATCGGTGCGCAAAAACAGTTCGGAGGGATATTTTTTTGCGCCGGGCGTGCGCAGACATGCGCCGAGCTCGCGGCGCAGGCAGTAGCGCGTGGTCATGACCGTGCGGCCCGGCTCTCGGCGCAGGTCGGGTCGCAGCGTCTCGAGCGCGGGCGCGATGTTTCTTGCTCCGGCGCGGCGATAGAATCCGGACGCCACGCTGTTGGCCACATTGTCGTGATAAGTAAGGTCGGTGTTTTCCAAAGCAAGACCTTCGGATACGGGGCGGCGGTAGGCGTAGCGGTAGGTCATGCGGGCCGCGCTTGCGAGGCGTTCGATGGCCGAACGGCGCAGCGCGGTGAGGTCGGAGGCCGGGATGAATACATCGGGGCAGATTCGGTCGTCGAGGGTGTCGAGCCGGAATACCGTGTCGCCAAGTTTTGAGAGCGTGCGCAGCCTGGCAGCTTTCTGGTCGGAACGCGCGCTGTCGAATGTCACGGGTGCGCATACTTCCACCCGGCAACCTGATTCCGAACTTACGGCCAATGCCGCACGGTCGGCTCCTACGCGACGCAGCGTCATGGCAACAGCCACAGTGCGCACTGCCGTGTCGCCTTCGAGCGCGGCTTCGAAAGCCATGTCGCGGTTGCGCGTGAGTACTGTCCCGGCAGGCAGGTTCATTGGCGCGGACACAAATATGTCGGAGCCTTCGATGCGGTTGACACGAAATCCGTGAAACTCTCCGGCGGGGGTTACATAGCACAAGCCGTCGCCGTTGTTCAATTTCTCGTTGAGCCGCGCCTTTATCACCTTGCCACGGCAGGCCACGACGCGCCCCACTTCCACTCCCATCGACTTTGGTGTGATGAAATTGGCAAGCTGGCCCGACGGCTTGCCGTCGAAAAAATATGTCGAAGCTCCGCGATTGAACGATTTAGCCGGGTCGGGAGCAAATTTCACGTCGGAACGCCCGTACGAGGCACGGACATAACGGCCATTGCTCTCGGCAATTACCTTGTCGAGTTCGGCACGGTAGGCGGCCACGACATTTTTTACATAACGCTCATCTTTGAGCCGGCCCTCGATTTTAAGCGACTGCACTCCGGCATCGAGCAACTGCGGCAGGCGTCCGAGAAGCGAGAGGTCGCGCAACGACAGCAGATGGCGGTCGCGCACGAGCACGCGCCCCGTGGCATCGACAAGGTCGTAGGACATGCGGCACATCTGCGCGCACTCTCCACGGTTGGCGCTGCGGCCAAGGGCTACGCAACTGGCCTGGCAGTCGCCGCTGAAACTTACACACAACGCTCCATGCACAAACCCTTCCAAAGGAATGTCTTCCGGCACGACACGGCGTATCTCCGCAATCTCTTTGGCCGACAATTCGCGCGCGAGCACGATTTGTGAAAAACCGCAATCGGCAAGAAAATGCGCTTTGGCCGGAGTGCGGGTGTCGCATTGGGTGGAAGCGTGAAGCGCGACAGGCGGAAGCTCCATGTCGAGCAGAGCCATGTCCTGCACTATCAGCGCATCGACGCCGGCACGGTAGAGGGCGGTGACGATACTGCGCACGTCGGCCAGTTCGTCATCGTAGATTATAGTGTTGAGAGTGACATAGACGCGCACGCCAAAGCCATGGGCAAATTCGACGAGCGCGGCTATGTCAGCGATAGAGTTTGACGCTGCCGCCCGTGCTCCGTGGCCCGGGCCTCCGATATACACGGCATCGGCGCCATGCAATATAGCCTGGCGCGCCACATCTATATTTTTGGCCGGAGCCAGCAGCTCGATGGGCAGCATGTTCGAGTCTTATTTTATTAGCGTTGAGCAAGGTTAGAGTTGCCGAGCACTGCGCTCTGGTAGGCGTAAAGGCCTTCCTGCGAGAGTTCTACTGTCCGGAACGAGCCGTCGCCGGCGGGCATCGACACATGAGTGTCGTCGACGAAAGTCACGAGAGGCATTTCTTCGCCGGAAGCAGTCACCACAGTCCAGGTGCGTTCGTCCTCGATGAAATTGAGGCGTGTTTCGGTGCCATCGTTGAGCGAGCGGATAGTGTAGCCCTTGCCGTCACATTCCACGAGATATTTGCCGTCCTGACCGTCGATTACAGTCTTGCCTTTGGCCACGGGATTGTCACCCGACCAGAATTCGATGGAGTTGAGCACGAGCACGTCGGCAAGGCACGATACTTCGTAGACGGGGATAACCCAGAATGCGAAGAATACAAGTTCGTTTACAAACTTGTTGCCGATAGTGTTGTTCCACGACAGGAGTTTGTTAGTCAGCGAGAATGAGCCGATGCACGACTGGAACGTCATCGAGCCGCAGAGGGCGCACACGAGCGCCACGGTAAGCACTGTTTTTTTCATTTTTGGTTATTTTATTTTAGTTAGGGTCCTTAATGTCCTTAATGTCGTTAATGTCGATTATGTCGTTTATGTCGCCAATAATCTATTTTACTTTTTCTTTCAATTCTTCGTAGTAGCGGAGCACCTCTCCGACGTAGGCCGTGGTCTGGCGCCCGCGGAAATAGCCGTATTTCACATCGGGGTCGTTGTAATATTCGGGGTGTGCCTTCATAAGCAGCCCCTCCTCCACGTTGCCGAACCAACGCTGCGGGTCGTATCCGGCCTTGCGGGCCAGGGTTATGGCGTCGTAGATATGAGCCACTCCGCTGTTATAGGCCGCAAGCACAAATTTCAGCCGTTCGTCGCCGTCGGGCACCCGCTGCCGCAACGACTTTTCGAGCGCGGCAATTATTTTCACGGCCACGGCCACCGACACCTCCGGGTCGTCGAGCTGTTCGGGCGTATATCCGTAAGCCCTGCCGGTGGCGGGCATCACTTGCATTATGCCTTTTGCGCCGACCCACGATTTCACCGTGGGGTCGTAGCGGCTCTCGGCAAAGCACACCGCCGACAGAAGACGCCAGTCCCAGCCGATTTCGCCGGCATGGGCTTTGAAAATGGCGTCGTAGGCCGACGGCCCCGGATGCTTCTCGCGCGTTGAAAAATCGTTGGTCTTCGACAATTCGAAATAGCGTTTGAGCAACGCGGCGTTTTCGCGGCGCGGCTTGTCGGCCGTGATCCAGGCATCTATCGAGTCGGCAAGCCACGACTTGCTTTCCGATACGGCCCAGGCCGATTGCTGCGCGAAACTGACCGGCATTGTAATATCAAGGCGCGGATAGTATGTTTTGTTCACGAGAGCGACGTCACTATCTACCACCGTAAGGGGAATTTCGCCTTTCGACACCATTTCGATAAGGTCCTCGGCGATAAGCGTGTCGCGGTCGACAGTGTGGATTGCAATCCCGCCGCCAAGCTCGTCGTTGAGATTCTCCATCCGCGAGAGATATTTCGACTTGTCGATTACATACACGTCGCGGCCAACGAGCTGCGTCACATCCGTTATCTCGGGCTTGCGCCCCGACAGCGGCTGCACCAGCACCTGCCGCGTCGTGTTACGCGGACCGCAATATACGATTCCGTGCGAGCGATATTCAGCCGTAACCGGCACCTCATGGGCTATCACGTCCACTATTCCCGAGTCGAGCAGCGCCACGGCCTCGGCAAGCGAATGAGCCACGGTGAGGTCGAGCGCCATGCCCTTTTCCCGGCCAAGCGCCTGCACCAGGCTGTAATCATAGCCCATTTCTTCCTCCTTATATATAAAGTAGGACGACGGGCTGTAAAGAGCCGCCACACGCAGGGTGTCGGGAAGGGCAAAAGAGCCGCCGTCGGATGCCTTGTTTGAGCAGCCTCCGACAGTGGCGACAAGCGCAAAGCCTATAATTGCCGATGATATGCCTTTACGGTCAATACTCAAATGTACCGAATTCCGATTTTATGGTAAGACGGTTGGTTTCAGCCTCTTCCACTCGCCCGATTATGCGAGCCTCGATGCCGAAACTTCTCGATATTTCCATGATGCGCTCCGCTTCGGAAGGCGAAACATAGATTTCCATGCGATGGCCCATATTGAACACCTTGTACATCTCGGCCCAGTCGGTGCCCGACTGCTCGCGGATAGTGCGGAACAGCGGCGGCACGGGGAAAAGATTGTCTTTTATCACATGCTTGTTTTCCACGAAATGCATCACCTTTGTCTGGGCTCCGCCCGAGCAATGCACCATGCCGTGAATCTTGGGGCGCATCTCCGAAAGGATAGCCTTGATTACCGGAGCATAGGTGCGCGTGGCCGAGAGCACAAGCCGGCCGGCATCGACAGGCGAGCCGTCGACGGCATCGGTAAGGCGCAGCCCTCCGGAATACACCAGCGAGTCGGGCACAGCCGCATCGTAGCTTTCAGGATACTTCTCGGCAAGATATTTCGAGAACACGTCGTGGCGGGCCGAAGTGAGGCCGTTGGAGCCCATGCCGCCGTTGTAGCCGGCCTCATACACAGCCTGTCCCGACGAGGCAAGGCCTACGATTACGTCGCCGCCCGAGATATTGGCATTGTCGATCACATCGGCGCGGCGCATGCGGCATGTCACCGTGGAGTCGACGATAATCGTGCGCACAAGGTCGCCCACGTCGGCAGTCTCGCCGCCGGTGGCGTAAACGCCAACGCCGTGGGAGCGCAAGTCGGCAAGCAGCTCCTCCGTGCCGTTGATTATGGCCGAAATCACAGCGCCGGGAATCAAGAGCTTGTTGCGCCCTATCGTGCTCGACACGAGAATATTGTCGGTGGCGCCCACGCAAAGCAGGTCGTCGATATTCATTATCAAGGCATCCTGAGCGATACCCTTCCACACGCTCATGTCGCCGGTCTCGCGCCAATAGACATAAGCCAGCGACGACTTGGTGCCGGCGCCGTCGGCGTGCATTATGTTGCAATACTCGGGATCTCCCCCTAAAATATCGGGAATAATCTTGCAGAAAGCCTTGGGGTAAAGCCCCTTGTCGACATTCTTGATGGCATTGTGCACATCCTCCTTCGAGGCCGACACACCGCGCATGTTGTAACGTTCGTCGCTCATTATGCTGATATTGTTCAATAAATAATTGAATACATTAATAATCTGCAAAATTAAAGCAAAAAAACGAGAAAAACCAACCCCTCCCCTCTTATTTAAATTTTAGCGCGCTTTTTTCAAAAAATCATACAAAAAATTTTGCCGTTTCACAAAAAATAATTACCTTTGCAGCCGATTCCGCAATCTCTGTCCAGGACAAGCAGCCGGATATATTGCGCATAATGAACCATCAAAACCTATTACGAAACATGGACCTTATCAAAGTAGCCGAGCAGGCTTTCGCTTCCGGCAAGGAACATCCCCAATTCGGCCCCGGCGACACCATCACCGTCGCATACCGAATCAAAGAAGGCAACAAAGAGCGTATCCAGCAGTATCGTGGCGTTGTCATCAAGATTGTTGGCGAAGGCGACAAAAAACGCTTCACCGTCCGTAAAATTTCCGACAACATCGGCGTAGAACGTATCTTCCCCCTCAACTCTCCGTTCATCGACTCTATCACCGTAAACAAATTCGGTAAAGTACGCCGTGCAAAACTCTACTACCTCCGCGCCCTCACCGGCAAGAAAGCACGTATCAAAGAACGCCGCGTAGTAGCCAAAAACTAATTCCGAACCATTTAAGCAAACAAGGAAATGAAACGTACATATCAGCCCCACAACCGCAAACGTGTCAACAAGCACGGTTTCCGCGCACGCATGGCCACCCCCGACGGCCGCAAGGTTCTTGCCCGTCGCCGCGCAAAAGGCCGCAAACGCCTCACCGTTTCCTCTGAAATCGGCAGCAAGTAAACCCACGTATATAAATACACGACCATACAGCCGCGTCCCCGTATTTCCGGAGACGCGGCACTTTATTTACCGCCCCATGACACTGCCATTTTGTCACATCAATGGCATAAAACCTTTTTGGCACAAATTTTGTTATATCATTGATTGAAACCGAAGGGGCAAGCCCCCGCGGCAATTAAAAACAAGAATAATAACAAAACAAAAAAATATACTCAATCATGGGAAAAATTATCGGTATTGACCTTGGAACCACCAACTCGTGCGTTTCCGTACTCGAAGGAAAAGACCCCGTGGTCATCCCCAACTCGGAAGGCCGCAACACAACACCTTCAATCGTAGCATTCATCGCCGGCGGCGAGCGTAAAGTGGGCGACCCCGCCAAACGCCAGGCCATCACAAACCCCGAAGGCACAATCTACTCAATCAAACGCTTCATGGGCGAACGCTACGACGATGTCCTCCAAGACGTATCGCGCGTACCCTACAAAGTATCCAAAAACGACAACGGCATGGCACAGGTATCTGTCGACGGCCGCGTATATACTCCCCAGGAAATCTCCGCTATGATTCTTCAAAAAATGAAGAAAACAGCCGAAGACTACCTCGGACAGTCAGTAGACGAAGCCGTAATCACCGTGCCCGCCTACTTCAACGACTCCCAGCGTCAGGCCACCAAAGAAGCAGGCGAAATCGCCGGCCTCAAAGTGCGCCGTATCGTAAACGAGCCCACAGCGGCCGCACTCGCCTACGGCCTCGACAAATCTGACAAAGACCAGAAAATCGCAGTATTCGACCTCGGTGGCGGTACATTCGATATCTCCATCCTCGACATGGGCGACGGCGTATTCGAAGTGAAATCCACCAACGGCGACACCCACCTCGGCGGCGACGACTTCGACCAGGTAATCATCGAATGGCTCGCCGACGAATTCCAAAACGAATACGGCGTCGACCTCCGCAAAGACCCCATGGCGCTCCAACGCCTCAAAGAAGCAGCTGAAAAAGCCAAAATCGAACTTTCAAGCTCCACATCCACAGAAATCAACCTCCCCTACATCATGCCCGTCGACGGTGTGCCCCGCCACCTCGTGAAATCGCTCACACGTGCAAAATTCGAGCAACTCGCCGACCGTCTCATCCAGGCCTGCGTGGCACCCTGCCGCAAAGCCCTCGAAGACGCAGGCCTCTCAGCCTCCGAAATCGACGAAGTAATCCTCGTGGGCGGTTCCACACGTATCCCCGCCATCCAGGCAAAAGTAAAAGAAATCTTCGGCAAAGAACCCTCCAAGGGCGTCAACCCCGACGAAGTGGTAGCCGTGGGCGCAGCCATCCAAGGCGGCGTGCTCTCCGGCGACGTTAAGCAAGACATCGTCCTTCTCGACGTAGTGCCCCTCTCCGTAGGTATCGAGACTCTCGGCGGCGTCATGACAAAACTCATCGAAGCCAACACCACAATCCCGACCAAAAAATCCGAAGTATTCTCGACAGCTGCCGACAACCAGCCCTCCGTAGAAATCGTCGTCCTCCAAGGCGAACGCCCCATGGCAAAAGACGACAAAACCCTCGGACGCTTCCACCTCGACGGCATCGCACCCGCACCCCGCGGCATACCCCAGATTGAAGTGACATTCGAAATCGACGAAAACGGTATCCTCAACGTATCCGCAAAAGATAAAGCCACCGGCAAACAGCAATCCATCCGCATCGAGGCATCATCCGGCCTTACCGACGCCGAAATCCAGCGCATGAAAGACGAAGCAGCCGCCAACGCAGCCGCCGACGCCAAAGAACGCGAACGCGTCGAGACCCTCAACCGCGCCGACCAGATGGTATTCCAAAGCCGCAAGCAACTCGAAGAATTCGGCGACAAGATACCCGCCGACAAACGCTCGGCCATCGAGGCAGCCATCAACAAACTTGAAACAGCCCACAAAGCCGCCGACATCGACGGATGCAACGCCGCCATCAAAGAAATCGAAGCAGCCTTCGGAGCAGCACAGCAAGACATCCTCAACGCACAGGCCCAAGCACAGGCCGGCGCGCAAGGAGCACAAGGCCAACCCTTCACCAACCCCTCCTCCAACCCCGGCACCCCCGGTCCCGACGACCACGTAACCGACGTCGACTTCGAGGAAGTGAAATAATCCATAACGACACAACCTAAAAATGGAGTGTGACCCAACCGGTCGCACTCCATTTTGTTTTATCAAATATTTATCCTAAATTTGCCACAAGCCGTAATCTCAGTGCATTATTATTCAGCAGGCAAAGAGTGAATCCACCCGGCAGGAACACAGACCGCGAAGCGCTTTGCCTTGCAAAGTGCTTCGCGGTCTGTGTTCCTACATAATTGATTCAAAATAATTTGTGGAATCCGCGAAATTTGTGTAATTCGTGGTTTAAAAAGGAGCGCGACCGCGCTCCGGCGTACACAAATTTCACAGATTGCACGAATTTCACAAATTCATTTCCAAATCGCTACGCGATTCCATGCACCGACTTTTCGGCTTGTGCCAATATCTGATGTCCTTTCTGCGCAACCTTCTACTCGGAGAAAACAACGAACTTAGAAACCGCCGCCTACACATCCGTTGGCAATCCGAGAAACCCCAAAATGATGTTTCAGAAGCGTTGAAACCTCAAAATGATGTTTCAGGTGTGATGCCCGAAGGCCTATCTCTGAAAGAAACAGCCGTGTTGAAATCCATTATGACCGACAACGACATCTCAATAGCCCGGCTCGCAGAAACAATTGGCCTCTCCACCAGTACCATCGACCGTATCATCAAATAGTTAAAAAACAAAGGCATCCTCTCGCGCACAGGCTCAACAAAGCAATTGAAATGGGAGGTAAACCTGAAATAATCCCGAAAAAACTTTACTTTTCAAAGGCCATCTCTAAAAAAACTGTTTATGCCGAGATTGTAGGGACGCACGGCTCATGCGTCCGCAGATGAATAATTGACTGTCAATTAAATACCAACATGATTTCCCGGACACACGGCTCGTGCAATGCGGTTCAAATAAGGGCGTATCACAGAATCGCGTAGCGATTCAAGAGAGTAGCCGTGGGTGAGGGCGTGGCGAAGCCTCGCCCTCATCCACGGAAAAAGGTTGTCGGCAACCGGGGTTTTGGAGCGGAGGCCGGAGCGTTCGATAATGCCAACCTGAGGTAGGGACGCGATAAATCGTGCCGGCATCTTGTTATTCATATTCGATTCGCTAATGCCACGGATATTTGTGAAATTCGTGCAATTTGTGTAATTCGTGGTAAAAAAGAGCGCGACCACGCTCCGGGTTCACAGCACCGACTTTTCGGCTTGCCACCCCACGGCAGGTCCATTCAATGAAAAGCGTGCCAAACCGATTGTTAACCAATATTAAATTTGTTAAAAATTCTTAACAAGGGGGGGGGTAAAATTTGTATTGCCTATATAAAATATATTAATTTTGCACCACTTTAAATCAAGCATCAGCCATTTATCCTAACCTATATCATACGACCATAGCATAAAATTATAAGCATCTTTATTTTATAATGGATGTTGCGGCACCGGCATATTATAAAGAAATAAAAAACAGCTCATGCATAGGCATGCACCGCCATGTAATTTCGATACATTTGGCGGCGCTGATTCTTATTGCCCTGCTTTCGGCGGTCCCGTGCGCGGCCTTGGAAGCCACTGTCGACACACTCAGCATATCGGCCAGGGCACAGGCCCGTATCGACTTCAAAGTCAATCTCACCAATTTAGACAAGACATATCACGGCAACGACAGCGCCCTCGACCGAGTGCTCGCGCGCATCGACTCCATGGTGCTCGACCCGCGCATGAAAGTGGAGCGCATCACCGTAGAGGGCACAGCGTCGCCCGAGGGTCCCTACCCCAACAACGTACGTCTCGCCACCGGCCGCGCACGCACGTTCATCGCTATCCTCCGCGCACGCTATTCGTTCCCCGACAGCATCTATGCCATATCCACAATCCCCGAGGATTGGGCCGGCATGCGCATGATGCTCGCCGCCGACAGCACCATTCCCCACGGCGCCGTGGTGCTAAGTTTCCTCGACCGGACAGCCGGCATCGACGGCGACTCCCGCGAGCGGAGGCTCAAAAGCCTCGACGGCGGCGCACCCTACGCCTCCATGCGCGCCCACGTGCTGCCCTATCTGCGCCGCGCCTCCGTGCTGGTAGACTACGACACCCGCCGGCTGCGAAGCCGCATGTACAGGCCCATGCCGGCATATCCCGTCCTCAGCCGGCCGGCCACCCTGCCCGCTTTCACTCCCATGGCAGTGGACATCACCATGCATGCGCCGACGCGGCAACGCTTCTTCGCCCTGAAAACCAACCTGTTGTGGGACGCCGCCCTGTGCGCCAACCTCGGCTTTGAACTCGAACTGTGGCCCCGGTGGAGCCTCGACGTGCCGGTGTGGTACTCGCCCTACGACATCACCCGCCGTTGGCGTATCCGCCTGCTGGCCACACAGCCCGAATTGCGCTATTGGCTCCGCGATGCCGGCGCCGGTCATTATTTCGGAGTGCATGCGTCAGTGATAGGCTTCAACGTAAGTTTCGCCGGCGACTACCGCTATCAGGATCCCAACCACGCCGCCTTCGGCCTTGGCATCGGCTATGGTTTCGCCTTCCACCTCGACAAGGCCCGCCGCTGGAGCATGGAAGCGCAAATCGGCGCCGGATACCTGTCGTACAAATGGATCAAATACCATAACACCGGCCGCAACGGAGCCGAAGTGTCGCGTGGCGGCGGCACATATTGGGGCCTTACCCGCGCCGGAATTGCAATATCCTATAAATTCTACCGCGAGCGCAAGGAAAGGAGGTGGATGAAATGGTGAGATTACGACTGATAATACTCGCTGCCGTGAGCCTGGCGCTTGCATCGTGCGACGCCACCATCCATTTCTACCCCGAGCCATCCGGCAACGCCGGGTCGGACCTGCGCCTCAACGTGGACTGGACCGCCTACGGCAAGACCGTGCCCACGGGCATGACCGTGATATGCCACCACACCGCCACCGGCGAGAAACTGCATACCATCGACAACAACATAGCCTACGTGTCGCCCCGACTATCGGAAGGACGCCACTGGGCCACCGTGTTCAACCTCACCGAGGACGAATACAACTACATCGGGTTCCGCGGCCTCGACGCCGTGCACACCGCCGAGGCTTTCGCCCCGCCGCAAGAAAGCCCCAAATGGTACGGCGGACGCGCCGACGGCAGCAGCTACGTGGCTTGGCCTCCCGAATGGCTCGCCACCGACACCATCATGACCGACCACGCGAGCTACTCCCACAGCGGCACAAAGGTGATAGGCACCCTGCACCCGAAAAATATCATCTACACACTCCACGTCACCATCCACACCGAAAATATCGGCAACCTCAGGGCGGCGCGCGGGAGCATCAGCGGAATGGCTTCGGGCAGAAAGCTCGCCGCCGATATGCCTAACGACAATACCGTGACCGTGGCCCACCCCATAGAGTCGGACGAATGGTCGCGCTCGCGCACATCCTCCAAGCCCGACATCGGCCTGGTGAAGGCCGACATCCGCTGCTTCGGGCTGCCCGCCAACCACGGCGGCTCACCCGCCGAAAACTTCCTCGAATTCCAGGCCATGCTTGCCGACGGCAAGACCGTGCTCCGCTACAACATACCCGTGGGACATCTCATCGCCGAGAGCGACCCGCCTCCGGGCAGGCGAGGCGACAACCTCGACCTGTGGCTCGACCTGTGGCTCGACCCGCCGTTGCCGCCGGGAGAAAACTCCGACTGGGGCTTCGACGTATGGGTCGAGGACTGGGAAGATCCGGAAGATTTTAACATCGGCCTGCATTCACCTAAAAAATAAACATAGCTCCACATCCGAAAAAATCACATAATAGATCAGATGATATAAATAAAATAGATCAGATGATATAAATAAACCAATTAAAAAAACACAGACATGAAAGCTAAAAAGTTTCTGATGGCTTTCGCAGCCATCGCAGCCATCTCCACAGTGAGCTGCACACAAGACGAAGAGCTGCTTACCGGCAGCGGCAATGGTCCGACACCCGACGGTGATGCCGTCACATTCGGAACCTACATTGCCGGCGCTCCCGAATCGCGCGCCTCAGTGATGGACCTTCCCGCTCTCAAAACAACGGGATTCGGTGTGTTCGGATACTACACCGAATCAGTGGACTACAAGACGGAAAATCCCGACCATCTGCCCAATTTCATGTACAACCAGGAAGTGACCTGGAATGACGCCGCCGAAGGCGGTATGTGGCAGTATTCTCCCGTGAAGTATTGGCCGAACAATCCCACGGAAAAAGTGTCATTCTTTGCCTACGCTCCCTACGTTGAAACTCCCGGAGCCACCGGCATCACCGGTTTCACACCCAACACTGCCAAGGGCGACCCCAAACTCTCGTTCAAGATGGACGAGGACGTCGACAATCAAGTCGACCTGCTTTACAGCAACAATGCAATGGACATCCGCAAGCAGGCCATCGCCGAAAAAGTGAATTTCCGATTCAACCACGCACTGTCGCGTATTGGCTTCAAGCGCGTGGCCGTCATCGATGAGTTTAATGGCGAAAACACCAATGAAGATGACAATTTCAATCCCAATCCCAGTGGCAACCCGAACTATAATCTGCATAACATTAAGCTTACTGACAAATCGACTGTGGTAATCAACAGCGTGTCGATATCTTCAAGCGATTTTGGCGACAGCGGCGACTTCAATCTCCGCACCGGCAAATGGGAGAATTATAAAGCCAAATCACACACTTACACACTCACCGCTGAAAACGGCGATTTCATCAACAACACCCTCACTCCCGCCGACGCCACCACAGTGATGAGACTCACCGACGACGATAAATATCTGATGGTGATGCCCACTCCCTTTATAGACAAATATGCCAACGATACTATTCCCATCATGGTGACCGTCAAATTTGATGTCATCACCGAGGACCCCAACCTTGCCGGTGGTCAAAGCAAAATCACAAGCGAGGTGACGGCGCCTTTCAGATTTTCGTTCCAGGCCGGCAAATCGTATAATTTCGTGCTTCACATCGGCCTTACATCCGTGAAACTCGATGCTACCGTCGAAGATTGGGTTGATACTGATCACCGAGGGGTAGAAAACATTATTGTAAACACTCCCGTCAATAATGCCTACACTCTTGTTCTCGATGCCCACGACGGCAGATTCAGAAACGGCAGCGCTTATTATATAATGTCAAAGTTCGATCTGAATTTGGAAACCGGAGAAGTGAAAGGCGCCGAGTTTGAAATTCCCTACTTCTATAACAACAAGATCAATAAAGAATGGGACGACCCCGCAAATGATATATACTGGGAACATCAGTTAGACAATTATGGGTTTACGTGCTGGTGCGACCATATTATTGAACTTCTGGAAGCCCCGATGGAACTGCATTCTAAATATGATAGAGAAGGCAAATATAAAGGATATAAATATTACAGTCCCACTCCGCTTACCTACGAAGACAAGTGGGCTCATGAATACGACCCTACCGCTCCCGACCTGTTTATTCCGTCGGAAAAGTCCATCTTCATTCCGGCAGACGACCCCACAAAATTCCGCATCCTCTACGCCGTATGGCCCATCGGCGAGAACCATTTGGATTAACCCCATAAAACTCCCGCCCGCCCTTAGAGGCTGAAACCATCAACCCCGCGCACCACCCCGATGCGCGGGGTTTCGATTATAACACTCATCCCCCACCACCAATCACAGCCAAAGCACAACAAAAGCCGAATTGAAGACGTTAATCATAAAGTGTGTATAACCATAAAGCATTAACAAATTATGATACGACTGAACTGTTTTCTTGAAATCGCCGACAGCGCGCTCCGCCAAAAAGCCGTCGACGCCGCCGTCGAACTCGTCGAGCTCTCGCTCCACGACCCCGGATGCGTCTCCTACGAGGCATTCGCAAGCCTCACCGCCGACAACCACATCGAAATCGTCGAAACATGGCAGGACGAGCCATCGCTGCAAGCCCACATGGCCGCGCCCCATTTCCGCCGCCTCGTCCCCATCCTCGAACAGTGCGGCACCCTCACCCTCGAGAAATTCACCTTCTGACCCAATCTTCCCCTCTCCACCTCTCCTTACGGCTGCCCTCCCCGGCAGCCGTTTCTTTATTCACCGAGCCATCAAATTCTATATTCTTATCCTTTTTTAGGAAAACTTTTTATCATTGCTTAAAATTTCATTATCTTTGTTCCAAACTCATTTTTATAATATAACATAAATTAAGCCTTGCGATATGAAACAGTATAACCGTCTGATGCTTGGAGAACACGGCAAGTATCTCCCGGAATGTCTTGAAGGGGAATTTATTGGAATCAACTTTTTATCTGATGCCGACTTGTTCGAGCTCCCAACGACTGACGAAGCGGCTTGGAAAAAACATATGATCGACAAATTTCTTGCGACATTTCCTGAGAAATCAATTGGCACGGCAAGAAACTCCATAGGTTTCCTTTGGACTGTATGTTTCGGATTAAAGCACGGCGACATTGTGCTCGCATCCAACGGAAACGGCATATACAAAGTTGGCGAAATTATAGGAGACTATTATTTCTCTCCCGGAAAAACCCTTCCTCATCGCCGCAAGATTAAATGGCTTAATAGGGATATTAGTCGAAAAGATATGTCGAAAGCTCTTCAAAATTCAAGCGGCGCAATCGGAACATGCTGCAATATTACAAAATATGCTTCTGAAATAGAGGCATTGATTGCAGACTCAGACCTGCCTGAAACAGTCTCCGAGACTACAACCGCGACATATTTGCCCACAGGTAAATTCCTTGAAAGATCCTTGCATCGGCTTTTAGCCAATAATCTTTTGGCAGAAGGAATTCTCTCAAAAACTATATTTCACGAAAAATCGACAAAGGTCGATCAAGCAAGAAAATGGGTCCACCCGGATATGGTCGGCGTTCGATTTAATGAATTTCAAGATTCCGCGACCCGGACCTTATTAAAAGCCGCCGACACCAAACAATATCTTGACATCTATTCATACGAATTAAAGCGTTCTATTGAAACCGACCACGAATTGAAGGAGTTTTTCTTTCAAGCACTATCCAATAGCAGTTGGGCCAACTACGGATATCTTGTGGCTTTTGAAATAAACGATGAATTGAGAGAGGAGATGGAGCGCCTAAACAGAGCTTTCGGAATCGGCATAATCCGCCTGTCTCCTTTCTATGATACCACCCAAGTCCTGTTTTCTGCAACAAAAAAAGATGTTGACTATTACACCGTAGATAAATTGTGTAAAATCAATCCTGATTTTCGCAACTTCATGATTAAGACTGCGCGCGTGCTTAATGCTCAACAAGATATGATTGAAGATGTAAGGCACGGCCTTGAAGCGTTTTGTGACAAAGGTTTTGCCAACGACGACGAACTGACAACTTACTGCTCCGACCAAAATATACCCTTGTAATCAGTATCCATAAAATAAAAATGCAATAACGTTTCACGTTGACGCCCAATACTGAAACTCATTTATTTAACACAATTATACTGTTATATTCTTATATCTATTTTTTTTAACTTTAATTAAGCGGCGGCGGAGGAACCTTTGGGGCGAGAGGGCGTTTTATAGATACCTATGTGAGAAATCACTATTGAATCTATAAAACAACCCAATATAACCAAAGATTATGGACAAAGAAAAAAAGTCCTACTTCTTCAACGTGATTGAAGCTAAGGACGGTAAAATGGCCGAAGTGATGGATTTCAACTTCGGCGGACATCACGACCTCGCCGCCATGGCAGAGCGCGTGCGCGCTGCCGGCGTATTCGAAAAAGACAAACACGCCAAGGAATTCGTCGTAGCGATGCGACTTCTCCACCACGTGCTTAAAAAGAACCCCGACCTCGAGCTCTTCGCCGAGTTCGCTCCCCAGTTCAAGGCTTTCAAGGACAAAGTCCGCGCCCAATTCGGCTGCGGCTGCTCCTGCTCCGACAAATAAGCTCTCCGCTCACAAACAGTATAATCCCCTTCCCGAGCCGTCAAGTTCAGGAGGGGGATTACGCTGTTTCATGTATAGGTGAATATCACAAGCCACATGCGAGAAAACACAGGAGACCGACCACTGCAAGTATCAGTACGGAGGGTGTATCAAAATTCTGATGCGCCCTCTTTTCGTAACATGCTGAAAAACATAAAACAAAGCCTCGACTTTCCCAAGCCGGGGCTTTGCCATGTCAAAAAGTTTTTGTAACTTTATGACAAACAAATAATTAAATGTCTACAAAGTTACACTTTCGGGATTACAATCCCAAACAAATGATACTTTTTCCGCAACGTCTTGACAAAGATATTGCGGACAACGACCCGGTGCGTGTCGTGGACTCGGTCATTGACAGCCTTAATCTTGAAAATTTCAAAAAATTATACAAAGAGCGCGGCCGAAGTCCGTATCATCCCGGAATGATGCTGAAAGCCGTGATTT
>Ga0209064_1001473_pt1 | contig 35633 bp, 36 predicted proteins | sample Inofromicrocosms_FD_187498 | JGI IMG/M metagenome (GOLD analysis project Ga0209064, IMG submission 187498) | Mouse cecum microbial communities from Vienna, Austria - Inoculum for glucosamine and mucus D2O microcosms (SPAdes) (version 2) | ecosystem: Host-associated > Mammals > Digestive system >... | reverse complement strand
AGAGTAGGTAATCCATATCGAATTCCTGACTTACGTCTTTTTTGAGAAACAAGCCGTAGGTTTATTAAGGTTACCCTTTTCCCTGAAAATCTTTTTAAAATAACTCTTGACTATTTACCAAATTGCTTTCGTATGTAACTATTTCATACTTCTGCCATTAAATTGATTTTTGAATAAGTATCTTTATTCTACCTAATGTAAAATCTTTTTTCAAGCATTTTGTTGCATATTTACCTTATGTATAGTAATCACTTTGTTGAAGAGTGATAAATTCCAAGTTTATCGAACTAATCAAATCTTTGTTTGGCGTGCTGCGTGACAAAATGAAAGGCTATCGCTGACAACTCATCTTTAAAATCAGCTAAAAGTATCTGCCATATTTCATCATTGCCGACTGAATACTTTTTATGCGGTAATCTATCACTACCCACGGAGCAGTTCGCAGGTATCATATATAGCTGCAACTATATCACCTCCATGTTTGATGATATGGAAAAAGGAATGAAAGACTGGGATTCCTTTGGCATTATAAGAATCGGAGCAAGCATAACTATTGGTTCACAGTTTCTTCCCTACTATATGAAAGCATTTTATAATCGTTATCCTGGTACAGAGGTAAAAGTAACCATCAGCCCATCAGAGCAGTTGGAACAGAAAATATTGAACAATGAACTGGATTTTCTGTTTCCCCTATTTTGGAAGCCATGAGTACCACGACTTTAGTAAATGCTATTATCAACGGGCTTGGAATTGCCGTATTGCCACATCGTATGGTAATAGGGCCAATAGAACGCGGCCTTGTTGTTGCTGCCCATGTAAAAGGACTTAGTTTCAAACGAAAGTTCCATATCGTCTATCACAAAAAAAATTTCTTACTTCATCAGCGAAAGCCTTTATTGATTTGTGTCGAAATTATGATATGGATTATCCCCTGCCCAAATATAACGGATTGTATTAGAATGAAATCCAAGTTCTATCCCCAGCTTCATTACATGCTTTCGTAAAAAACATACGGAATTATGAGTAACTGTCAGGCTTACCATATGAAGGTATTCTCTGACACATCTGAAGCACCTGACACCGCATGAGGCAAAAGTGTGTCTTGTACGGGTCTTGCTCATAAAACCCTAAAGCAAACCAAAACATATAATTAGAAAGGCAATCAAAACATGCCAGCCACAATATAATATCTGCCCTTTTATATATGCATCTTAACTCTTAGACACAGAAAAAGCAAGTCTTACGCCGACTTGCTTTCCTGCCCATTCTGTCCGAATCATTTATAAATTTCTTCACATATTTTTCACCGCATCTTCAAATTCCTGCTCTGTCTCTACAAAACGGTAAGGCTCATATTCCCCATATGCAGAAGGACGGCTTATTGTCACAAGCTGTATAGTATCATACCCCACAGCCCGCATCAGCTTTTCTTTAAAATCCGCTAAATGCTGGCCGTGCGTCATCTGAAGCGCAAGACACCCTACATCATTAAACTTCTTAGCAACCAGATAGCACATTTTCCAACACCTCCTTAAACTCGTTTTCATTTCTGATTCTGGAATCTTCATATGCCCGGCGCAACATGCTTCCTATGTGGTTTTCATATTTTCTTTTATAGACATACTTATGAAGCCAGTTATTCAACTGTCTGTCATAAAAAGTATTATACTGGATTTCTATCGGGTAGTGGAAACTGCTCATTTGAAAATAGACATGCACTCCCCTATAGCCATCATCTTTTGCCTTGCCGCCAGTCATATCTGCCACACGTATTTTATCTAATGCAGCCATATCCAAAATTTCTCCATAGCTGTCACAAAGTGTGCGGAACCCCAGCATATCATTGAACACTTTTGCTGTCTGGTGGTCTGGATAATACCTGTCATATTTCATCATTGCCGACTGAATACTTTTTATACGGTAGTCTATCACTACCCCACGGAGCAGCTCGCAGATATCATACCATTTGTTTACCAACCTAATTCTTCAAATAACGCATTTTTGTCAAAATAGTGAAGATTTTTCTTTAACCTTACCCCCAACGCTGACTGGTAGGATAAGTCTCTTAGTAATTCCAACGATAATCCATCTTTTTTCAAAATATCTTCCAAGCAATCACCTCAAGAATATATTATCATATTGCGTCAGTATCTGCCAGTCTGAGAACCGAAAATATACCTTACATCTGCTCCATCTTCCTGAAATTCCTGACTTATCCCACCAACATGCTTTTTCTCAACATCACATAGGCTTACGCTTCATTATAAACATATCCAGTATACTCATAAAATAACTTGGGACTGATATAGTAATCATACTGTGTACTGTCTTCCTTCCTAAACCTCCATGCCCGCACACTTGGCACCACCATAAATGAAACTGTGCAGACGATAGGTTCTTGATTTTGTTTGTGCCGTTATTTATACTTATGGCAACGGCAAAGATCGTGTTTATTTTGGGCTGGAAGCCCGTTTCCTAAACTGATTTCAGGTACTCTCATTTGCACCACCACCTGTCCAGCCATTTAAGAACCCCGGTTCACGGCAAAAGGACGTATAGTAAAATGATAAGAGACAGAGTACCGTGCCGTAAATTCCACCAGGAGGTGCCAGTATGGATAGAATTTACGACAATTGTTGTGGTATTGATGTTCACAAAAAACTTATCGTTGCCTGCTTCCGATGCGGCAAAAAGCAGGACGTGCGTGAGTTTGGCGCAACAACCAGAGAACTCCTCTCATTGGCTGACTGGCTCAAAGAAGGCGGCTGTGAAATGGTCGCTATGGAGAGTACAGCCTCTTATTGGAAGCCTCTGTATAACATCCTTGAATCTGCTGACTTGAATGCCATGGTGGTTAATGCCCGCCATATGAAAGCTGTTCCAGGTCGAAAAACAGACGTAAAAGATGCGGAATGGATCGCTGACCTTTTACAGCACGGTCTGCTTCAGCCCAGTTACATTCCCGACAAAGACCAGCGGGAACTGAGGGAATTAGTCCGTTATCGCAAAAGCCTTGTAGGTGAACGTACCAGAGAATTGAACAGGCTCCAGAAGATGCTGGAAGGAGCCAACATCAAGTTGTCCGGGACCGTATCTGACATCAATGGCAAAAGCGCCCGCAGCATCCTGGAGTATCTCCTTACCGGGGAACCCATCGATGAGGCAAAATACGATGAGATGTATAATCAGAAGGTCATTGCCCATAATCTCAAAGCCACCAGGGAGCAGATCATTGATGATCTCAATGGTGTCATGTCATCTCTCCAGCGCCGGATGATGAAGGAACTTCTCATCCATTTGGACGAACTGAATATTCACATCAGAAATCTGGATGATGAGATTGACAACTTCATGAAACCGGAGGAAAAGCAAGCTTCCCAGGCGATTCAGGACGTGACTGGCATAGGCAATACCAGTGCCCAGGCCATCATTTCTGTCATTGGTACGGATATGGAGCGTTTTCCAACGGATAAACACATTTCATCCTGGGCAGGGTTGTGTCCTGGAAACAATGAAAGCGCCAAAAAGAGAAAATCTGGAAAGACCAGAAAAGGGAACTCTCTACTACGGACAACATTGATCACTTGTGCGCATGCAGCTGTAAAAAACAAGAAGTCTTACTTCCATGCCCAGTTTATGCGAATAAGTGCCCACCGTGGGACAAGGCGTGCCTATGTGGCCGTTGCCCATTCCATGCTCATTGCGATATACCACATCCTCAAGGATGGTGTTGTTTTCAAGGATCTGGGAGCTGATTATTACAACCAGTTCAACAAGGAACGCAAGATCAATGCATACCTTAAAAAGTTAAAAGCGCTTGGTTGGGAAGTTCCAGTAGTTGCCGCATAAACCTGTCAGTTAAGTTCAAAATCAACCTTTTTAAGTTTGACAGGGGCAGTCTGCGCTTTTTTGGTTACCCGAAAGGTTATGTTTCATAGTAAACGCAAGTCCAATTGGCAGAATACCTTTAATCATAGCCTGCCTTATAAACTGCTGGTCTTTTTTCATAATTCTCGCTGCCTCTGTAACTGGTATACCTTCACCTGTAAATCTAATCTCTGCCCTAAAATGCCCTGTATCTTATCAATCTGTTTTTGTTCTGACAGCCCTTCCAAGCTACTGCAAAGAGCCATAAAATTCTTACCCTTCATGCCATGCGCTCCCTTTTTATATGCACTGATTCATGCGCATTTAATTTTTTTAATTAACTACCTGTTTTTTAACTAGAAAGCGCCGGAGTATAATTTCCTCCCTGCATTTAGAATTAGTCCCATCTTTTCAATTCAGGAATGTTCTCAAAAAGATATATTTTCGTGGAACAGGCATATGCTTCCTTATAGCAATGACACCAGCCATTGCCAGCCTTCCAAAAGTCTGAATACCCCTGAACACAAAAACACCCAGCCGCTGCTTTCTAACAGGTACCGCCGGGCATTCTTAATATAAAATTCACTTGTATGGACAATTTTTAATACCCCTGACACCATTTTTTGTATAATACCAATAAATGCCTGGAGAACTTCGGCTACACATATCCGTCTTATAATTTTTCAATATAACACTGGAATATCCTTCTGCCCTGCGGCTGCCCCCGCCGGAACTGTGCTATCAGGGGCGGTATGATACCCCTGACCGTGGCTGGAATACCTTTACTGTATTGCCCGACAGAAACAGAGAATCACAACCTGCGGACAGTAAAAAGCAAAATTTAACTATATCAAAAAACGCCTTTCTTTTTGTGCCGGCTGGAATATCCATATAGAATGCTCTGCACATCTTCCCGAAAAGGCAGAGCCAATACCCCCATAACCAAAAGAAAGCAATACTCCTGAACGCAAAAAACCAGCCGCTTATCCCTTTATACAAAGAGACTCATGGCTGGTCTTTCCCTTAACGGACACTTATATTCAATTTATGGGCTGCTTTTTAATTTGTCCATATAAGCGGCTACCTCACTTTCACGGTACAGCCTCCTCCCGCTGGCTGGCAGGCGTCTGGCGGGAACTAGCAGTTCCTGCCTGTCCAGCCGCCCAAGCACCGACTTGCTGAATCCGCAGTACCGGCAGACTTCCCTGCTTGTCATCAAAACTTCCTCTCCCATTCCTGCACCTCATTCCTTAAACTTAATGCAGCCTGCCGCTTTCTCCCAGTCCACACTGCCAAGTTGCCCACTGAACCCACTGTACTCTGCCAGCAGGGCGGCAACATCAAGCGCCTCCCTGTTCTTGATGAAAGAATAGCGGTCATCGGAGAACAGTACCCCAGAGAAGAACTCATACAGGAATGACAGCATGTTCCTCTGCACCTTTACGCCTTCCAGCTTTTCACGGAATGCCAGCGGGGATGGCGCATGCTTATAAGACAGGCTGCTGTATGGGCACTTATAATGCGTCACTCTGCCTTTATGCGTGTAACTAAACTCAATGCCTTCTTCTGTGACAACGATATCCTCTGACCTGGGGCATCTCTTCTGGTTATACCAATACGTATCATTTCTAAGGTATATGACTGGCTCCCTACTTTTCTCAATAACAATTTTCCAACTTGTTATAGTTACCATAAAAATCCTCTCATCTACATATTTTTTCTTAATTATAATAAAAAAAATCGGCTGGAACCTCATATGGCTTTTAACTTACCGCCACATATGCTGCCTGAATACCAGATAAGCATTTATATACACAAAGCAGTACCCCTCTGAATAACAAACCAAGCAAAAAAGAGCCACAGACTAATTTATCTGCAGCTCCTACTTAACGCTCATTGTCTCTTTTCTAATTCTTCTCCCCTCTTCATAATGTTATGAAGCCTTTGGCAATATAGGGTGAGTCTAAATAGAAAATAGAATTCTTATAATTTTCCTTCCCACTATTTTTCCCATATTTCTCAATAACTTTAACACAATCTAAATCTTTACAAATAGTTCCCTTAATGGCATTATGCATTTCTGTAATAATTCCCTTAAAGTCTTTTTTTACAAACTCTGAAAAAACACTGTATGAATTTTCCTGTTCATCATCCCCAACACGCATTCTTAAAATATTAGATAACTGAGCATCACCATAAAAGGAAAATGACAGCATGAATATTTTAGCAACTGCGCAGAGAACCTTATCTTGTGACAGCCAGCTCAAATCATTCAATATGCACCCGAAGTAAACAAAATACTCATATGCCCTGCACTGTTCATATTGTTTTACTATATCTGTTAACCGACTATTGGGCTGAGCAACATTAATAGGGGTATTCACATTATATCCAATAAGCGAAAATGAATAAGAATAACAACTAAGTTCTGGTATTAAATAGAAATAATCTGAAAAATTTTTCAAAGCAACATTTCGATTATATGTACAATCAACAAATATCTCATTTAATAACTCCTGACGTGAATAAGACCTGCCTGCACACTTAAGAACAAAATCTTCTCCTGAACGTTTAATTCCGTCATGGAAGTTTTCCATAAGTCTTATCTTTTCAGCATCTGTCATACTCAGCTTCGATGTTAGAAGTTTTCTATTGCCTAGTATCTCATGCTCTTTGTTATCCATATATATCTTATTTTCAGTATAAGTCTTTATATATGAATCAAATTTAGAATTAATCCATTTTATTATATATCTATACCATCCTCCGGCTCAAACTTAGGAGTTGTTCCATATGGATACCATTTTTCAACCTTTACCATCTCATATCGCAGCTCATCCAGCTTAGGATGCGTATACACACGGTCAGTAAAATCAATAATAGCATGACCCATAATCAGTCTTCTGACATTATCTTTCATATCGTATGCCTTTGCCAGCGTAGAGAACGTATGACGAGTTTCATGCGGCCTATGCTTCATATCCAAACGTTTCATTATCTTTTCAAATCGATGGCGGTACTTATCATAAGTCATCACAGTACCCCTCTGGCCTTCTGAATCATTAAAAAGATATTCGCTTTCTAACTCCATCGCTTCTTCATAGCATCTGTTAACCAATTTCTTTATCAATGGGTGTATAGGAACAATCCTGTTCTTCCCCGCATCTGTCTTAAGTCCGCCAAAAAAAGTATCGCCATCCAAATCAACATCCCTTACTTTCAGAATGGCAAGCTCCTGCGGCCTCCATCCACTATATATGCCAATTAATATCATATCAACAAAAGAATACTTATCTACATTATCCCAAAGAATCATCAACTCATCATTAGAAAAAATAGTAACGCTCTTTTTCTCCCTTTTCTTCTTTTCTTTTATTTCTTTAGACACTTCAAAATTCCTTGCATAATTTGTTTTTACGATATCGTATCTTACCGCATAATCGAACATCAGGTTAAACACTGATTTCATACGCGCCTTGACACATGCACTCGCGTTTCTTTTCTTACCTTTGTCTTTCCCCCTGTCTGATATTATATACGCATCTTCCAGACATCCTTCAAGATGCCTTACACGAATATCTCGAACCTTCATCTTATAAATCAGATACATATAACGATAAGCAGACATAATTGTGCGGACAGACGATACCCCTGACAAAGTAGTATTCTGACCATTCTTTATATAACTCATCAAAAGTCATATCTTTATTGCCAATATTATATGGGTCATCAAGATACTCATTCAGGGCTGCCTCCGCCTTCTGCCTTGACGGGTAATATCCAAGCGTCTTAATAATCTGTTTTGACTTTCCAGTCGCCTCATTCATTTCCCACCCTACAGTAATTCTCACACGCCAGGGATTACGCCTGCCTTTTTCTTTCATCTTAAACACATGGCCAGTTCCATTCGCACGTCTCATACCCAATACCTCCCAAAAATATTTTGAAAATGTAAACTTCTATTATTTATGGCTGGCATTGCCAATGCACTTACGAAAAACAAATCTTACCATATGAAGGCATTCTCTGACACATCTGAAGCACCTGACACCACATGAGGCAAAAGTGTGTCTTGTGTGTCTTATAGAGTGTGTCTTGTATGTGTCTTGTACAGGTCTTGCCCATAAAAAAAGAGGGCTAACCAAACCATTTTCTGGCTTGATTAACCCCCAAAATACGGGCTTTTCTTAGAATTTGCCTTCCTTAGCGGCTTCCTCGATGGAAACAGCAACTGCAACAGTCATACCAACCATCGGGTTATTACCTGCCCCGATAAGTCCCATCATTTCAACATGTGCCGGTACGGAAGAGGAACCAGCGAACTGTGCATCGGAATGCATACGTCCCATGGTATCCGTCATACCATAGGAAGCAGGACCTGCCGCCATATTGTCCGGGTGAAGGGTACGTCCTGTACCGCCGCCGGAAGCAACGGAGAAATATTTCTTTCCTTGTTCGTTACATTCTTTTTTGTATGTACCTGCAACAGGATGCTGGAATCTTGTAGGGTTGGTGGAGTTACCTGTAATGGAAACGTCAACACCCTCTTTATGCATAATAGCAACGCCTTCGCATACATCGTTTGCGCCGTAGCAGTTTACTTTTGCACGAAGCCCTTCAGAATAAGATTTTCTGAAAACTTCTTTTACTGTATTTGTATAAGGATCATACTCTGTCTCTACAAAAGTAAAACCATTGATTCTGGAAATTACCTGTGCGGCATCTTTTCCAAGTCCGTTCAGGATAACCCTTAAGGGTTTCTGGCGTACTTTATTTGCTTTCTCAGCAATACCAATCGCACCCTCAGCAGCTGCAAAGGACTCATGGCCAGCCAGGAAGCAAAAACACTCTGTTTCTTCTTCCAGAAGCATTTTTCCAAGGTTACCATGTCCAAGGCCAACCTTACGGGTATCAGCAACAGAACCCGGGATACAGAAAGCCTGAAGGCCCTCACCGATTGCTGCAGCAGCATCCGCAGCTTTTTTGCAGCCTTTCTTGATTGCGATAGCTGCGCCTACAATATATGCCCAGCAGGCATTTTCAAAGCAGATAGGCTGAATGCCTTTTACCTGGTCATAAACATTAAGCCCAGCATCTTTTGTGATTTTTTCAGCTTCTTCGATAGAAGAGATTCCGTAGCTGTTCAATACGGAATTAATTTTATCAATTCTTCTTTCATATGATTCAAATAATGCCATCTTCAAAGTCCTCCTTATTCTTCTCTCGGATCAATAATCTTAACAGCATCCGCTACACGGCCATACTGGCCTTTTGCTTTTTCCCATGCTGTATTCGGATCATCGCCCTTTTTGATGAAATCTGTCATTTTGCCGAGGCTTACGAACTGATAGCCAATAATCTGGTCATCTGCATCTAATGCGATACCTGTTACATATCCTTCAGCCATTTCAAGATAACGGGGACCTTTCTTCAAAGTACCGTACATCGTACCAACCTGGCTTCTAAGTCCTTTTCCTAAGTCTTCAAGGCCTGCGCCAATCGGAAGTCCGTCTTCGGAAAATGCGCTCTGGCTTCTTCCGTATACAATCTGCAGGAATAATTCTCTCATAGCAGTATTGATAGCATCGCACACAAGGTCTGTATTCAATGCTTCCATAACTGTCCTTCCCGGTAAAATTTCAGATGCCATAGCAGCGGAATGTGTCATACCGGAGCAGCCGATAGTCTCTACCAATGCTTCCTGGATGATACCCTCTTTCACATTCAGCGTAAGCTTGCAGGCGCCCTGCTGAGGTGCACACCAGCCGATACCATGTGTCAAACCGGAAATATCCTTTACTTCTTTTGCCTTCACCCAATTTGCTTCTTCTGGGATAGGCGCACAGCCGTGATTCACACCCTGTGCTACTGTACACATTTCTTCAACTTCCTTTGAATAAATCATGTGAAAACTCCTTTCAATATGTAACTTTTGAATATTTTACTGGCCGCCAACCATTTTATTAGCGGCCGTACGCACATAAGTGCGCTTTTCACAATTATAAAACATTTAACCCAACTCCTATTTTCGCACATTTCCCCCAAAAAATCCAGTAGATTTTATATATTTTTTTCCAGTTCGTAACCGTCCAGCCTTCCGGCTTCGCTGTCACTGAATCCGCCCATTTTAAAGTTTGCCTGCGGCAAAGGGGCGGATTCCTGGCGGCTTCAATTCATTGTCTGCTAACCGTGCAGCAAGTTTACTCCAGTCCAGCCAGACATCGTGAAGCAATCAGAACGCAAAGCCATAGGGAAACAATGCCCCTACCCCCGAGGCACTATATTCCCTTTTCCTTTGTAAATATAACCTCCCGGCACAAATCCCCGCACCGAAGAAGTGGGGTATACGCTTGCCCCCTTTCCAATCACCGTACCGGGATTAAGCACAGAATTACAACCAACCTCCACACAATCCCCCAGCATAGCGCCGAATTTCTTAAGCCCAGTCTCCATATATCCTTCAGCAGATTTCACCACAACCAATGTTTTATCGCTCTTTACATTAGAGGTAATGGAACCGGCCCCCATATGGGCCTTATACCCTAAAATACTGTCGCCTACATAATTATAATGAGGAACCTGAACTTTATTGAACAAAATTACATTTTTCAACTCTGTAGAATTACCCACCACGGCACCTTTGCCTACAATAGCGCTTCCTCTGATAAAAGCGCAGTGGCGGACTTCCGCCTCCTCATCGATGATAGCCGGTTCCCCGATATATGCGCTGGGAAAAATATGGGCCGATTTTGCCACCCAGATATTCTCTCCCCTTTTTTCAAATTTGTCCTCCGGCAGGCTATTCCCCAGTTCCACAATAAAATCCTTTATCTTCCCGAGCACCTCCCAGGGATATTGAACCCCGTCAAAAATTGCTGCCGCAATTGTCTCATCCAATGTATACAACTGTTCAATCTTCCACTCTTTCATCTTTATTCTCCTATTCCAGTACCGCAAGTCCTCCTTCCAGCACCCGTAAAGCAACATCTCGCAGAGCAATTTCCGGCCGCTTTGCGTCCGTAAATTCTCTGGGGCGCTTCCCTGAGGACTTGCTGTTTTCCAGTACCGCAAGTCCTCCTTCCAGCACCCATAAAGCATCATATCTCAAACATCTATATTACTTATAATTTTTCGCTGCATGGTCAAACATACCATATAAGTAATCCTGATTCCCCATTTTTTTTACCATGTTTGTCCGTCTGGTTACAAAATCATCCAGCTTTGCCATATATTCCCCTTCCGTAATGTTCCCTTCGGCCACTAACGTCAGCCCTTTTTCCCAGCTGGCTGTCAACGCCGGGTCTAACAGAGGGCGAATCGCACCAGCTACTACGTCATGGACCATTTCTCCCATCAAGGTAGGGGTAATAATCTGCGTCTTTTTATTTAAAGCAAGGTATTGGATGTTCACAAGCTTTTTCAGAATCTCCGCCCTGGTGGCAGAAGTTCCGATACCGCTTCCCTTTATCTGGGCCCGCAGTTCTTCATCCTCTATAAACTGCCCCGCATTCTCCATGGTAAGAATCATGGTGCCGGAATTATAGCGTTTGGGCGGCGAAGTTTCCCCTTCTTTGATTTCCAGTCCTTTCAACTGCAGCACAGCCCCTTTTTTCAACCGCTGTACCATAGCTATGAATTCCGGGTCTTTCGAATCCGGCGTACCGACTTCCCCCTCATCCTCTTTCTTATTCTCAGACGTTTCCTTTTTCTTTAAAAAGGATAAATCCATTACCTTTAAATAGCCTTCTTCTTCCAAAACCTTAAAATTGGCAAAGAATTTTTCCCCCTTCACATCTATCCGCAGTGCGATTTTACGGTAAATGGCGGACGGGTAAAAAATGCTTAAAAACCTCCTGACAATCAGTTCATACACCTTTGCTGCGGTGGGGTTTACTCCTTTTAAATTTCCCAATCCCTGTCCGGTGGGTACAATGGCATAATGGTCCGTAATCTGCTTATCGTTTACATATTTTGTTTTTGTAATATTTTTATAGGCAGTTCCCTGCAGCACTTCCCCTGCAAAAGACGCCAGCGGGGAATAATTCCTCAGCCCGCTTATATTTTTATAAAGTTCTTTTGCTGCCGCTGTGGATAGCACCCTGGCATCCGTCCTGGGATAGGTAGTCAGCTTTTTTTCATATAATTCCTGAACGATGCGCAGCGTTTCATCCGGGCTGATTTTAAAGTATTTGGAGCAGTCATTCTGCAGTTCGGCAAGATTATATAAGAGCGGCGGATTTTTCGTTTCTTTTTTCTTTTCCACCCCTTCCACCACCGGAGGCGATAACGGTTCCGTCTGCAGGAAAGCAATCAGTTCTTCCGCAGTCTGTTTTTCTTTGAATCCATTTTCCTTATAAAGCAGCGGGGAAGCAAAATACTTCGTTCCCTCCACCGCCTTCCATTCGCAGTCAAACCCTTTTCCTTCCGCTTCTACCCCGGCTATCACACGGTAAAAAGGTGTTTTTACAAATTCCCTGATTTCCCTCTCCCGCTTCACTACCATGCCCAGTACACAGGTCATTACCCTGCCTACAGAAACTACCGCCCGGTCCGCTTTCAGGTAAGATTTTATCGTGTCGCCATATTTTAAAGTGAGCACCCTAGAAAAATTAATCCCCATCAGATAATCCTCTTTAGCCCTCAAATAGGCAGCTGAACCAAGATTATCATATTCCGACAAATCCTTAGCTTCCCGAATTCCCCTTAAAATCTCTTCCTCCGTCTGCGAATCTATCCACACACGTTTCCGCTGCTTCCCGCTAACCTTTGCTTCCTGTTCCACTAAACGGTAAATATATTCCCCTTCCCGCCCGGAGTCCGTACAGACATAGATCGTGCTCACATCCTGCCTATTTAAAAGGCCGCTGACGATGCCGAACTGCTTCTTTACATTTTCAATGACTTCATATTTAAATTTGTCAGGAATAAAGGGAAGCGTTCCCAATGACCATCTCTTATATTTTGCATCATACACTTCCGGATAGCTCATGGTAACCAAATGCCCTACACACCAGGTCACAATCGCATCTTCCGATTCCATATAGCCATCCCGGTTGCTCATATTTAATTTTAGCGCCTTGGCAAATTCTCTTGCCACGCTGGGTTTTTCCGCTATAAATAAATTTTTTCCCATTCTATATTCATCCCAGAACAAGCCCTATCATTGAAAATGATGAGGGCTTGCATGATTTGCTATTTCTTTGTAATATATCCCTGTGATTTGAGCAGTTCTGCGCAAAGAACCGCACCGCCGGCAGCTCCCCTCACCGTATTGTGGGACAAGCCTACGAACTTCCAGTCATATACCGTATCCTCCCGCAGACGCCCTACGCTTATACCCATTCCATTCTCAAAGTCCACATCCAAAGCCACCTGGGGGCGGTTATCTTCCTCCAGATACTGAATAAACTGTTTGGGGGCGCTGGGCAGTTCCAGTTCCTGGGGAACGCCCTTAAACTGGAGCAGCTTTTCTACCAGCTGTTCTTTCGTCGCCTTCTTTTTAAACTTTACGAACACAGCTGCCGTATGTCCATTCAACACGGGGACACGGATGCATTGGCAGGTAATAACCGGAGATGCGGCAGGTACGATTACCCCATCCTCAATCTTTCCCCAGATTCTCAAAGGTTCTTTCTCGCTCTTTTCCTCTTCCCCGCCGATATAAGGAATAATGTTCCCTTCCATTTCCGGCCAGTCTTTAAAGGTCTTTCCCGCTCCGGAAATAGCCTGGTATGTAGTTGCCACCACTTCGTAAGGCTCGAATTCCTGCCAGGCAGTCAGGACCGGGGCATAGCTTTGGATGGAACAGTTAGGCTTTACCGCCACAAATCCCCGTTCCGTTCCCAGCCTCTTTTTCTGGAAATCAATGACTTTCATATGCTCCGGATTGATTTCCGGCACTACCATGGGCACATCCGGTGTCCATCTATGGGCACTGTTATTGGAAACGACAGGGGTTTCCGTCTTCGCATATTCCTCTTCGATTTTCTTAATTTCCTCTTTTGTCATATCCACTGCACTAAAGACAAAGTCCACCTGGGAAGCTACTTTTTCCACTTCGTTAACATTCATTACCACAATATCTTTTACCGCTTCCGGCATTGGTGTCGTCATTTTCCACCTGTCTCCTACGGCCTCGGCATAAGTCTTGCCTGCGGAGCGCGGGCTGGCTGCAATCGTTGTCACTTCAAACCAGGGATGATTTTCTAACAGGGAAATAAATCTCTGTCCTACCATACCGGTTCCTCCCAAAATACCTGCTTTTAACTTTTCGCTCATAGTTACCTCATTTCCGCGCAATAAATTACGCATTTCTATTTTTTTCTATATACTGTCTTATGCCTGTATCCTTACTTGACCATTTCCTTTGGCAAAAAGCCCAATAACCAGCTGTTTTCCACTATTTCTTTATATTTACCGATAACTTCATCCATGGCTTCCGGGCCAGGGGCGCCGATTGTCAGCCGCCTTTCCACACAAGCCTTCAGGCTTACTGCATCGTAAATATCCTCTTCAAATACCGGGCTGATTTCCCTAAATTCTTCCATGCTCAATGCTTCAATGCAAGTATTCTTGTCTATGCAGTAAAGCACCAGCCTCCCGATTATCCCATGCGCATCCCTGAAAGGAACGCCTTTCCCTACCAAGTAATCCGCCGCATCCGTGGCATTGGTAAATCCATTCATTGCACTGGCAGCCATCACCTCCCGGTTAAACTTCATGGTCTTTAACATGCCGGTAAATAAAGCCAGACAGCCCTTTACCGTGTCTACGGCATCAAATGTAAGTTCCTTATCCTCCTGCATGTCCTTGTTATATGCCAGGGGAATTCCCTTCATTACGGTTAGGATGGATACAAGGGCTCCATATACCCGTCCGGTTTTTCCTCTGACCAGTTCTGCGATATCCGGGTTTTTCTTTTGGGGCATAATGCTGCTCCCTGTAGAGTATGCATCATCGATTTCTATAAAACGGTATTCGTTGGAATTCCATATAATAACTTCTTCACAAAAACGGCTCAAATGCATCATCACTGTAGCTAACGAAGATAAAAATTCGATTAAATAATCCCTGTCCGCCACAGAATCCATGCTGTTTAACGTAGGGCCTTCGAATCCAAGCAGGGATGCCGTATAGCCCCTGTCCAAAGGATAAGTGGTACCGGCCAGTGCACCGGAGCCCAACGGACAGTAATTCATCCTTTTATAAATATCTCTCATCCGTAAACTGTCCCGGTGGAACATCTCGAAATAAGCCCCCATATGGTGCGACAGCGTAATGGGCTGGGCCTTTTGCAAATGGGTAAATCCCGGCATATAAGTTTCCTTATTTTCTTCCATTACATCAAGCAATGTGTGCAGCAGCGCATCCAGTTCTTCCGCCACATGCAGTATTTCTTTTCTTATATATAGTTTCATGTCTAAAGCCACCTGGTCGTTGCGGCTTCTGCCCGTATGGAGTTTCTTGCCCGCATCCCCTATCCTCTCGGTCAGATTGGCTTCCACAAAGCTGTGAATATCTTCATAGGCATCTGTGATTTCAAGCCTGCCGTTTTTCACATCCTCCCGGATACCCACAAGTCCTTTTACAATGGCATTCTTTTCTTCTTCTGACAATATCCCCTGCTTTTCCAACATTACTGCATGGGCGATGCTGCCTTCAATATCTTCCTCAAATAGCTTCCTGTCAAAGGAAATGGACGCATTAAAATGATAAACCAGCTGATCCGTTTCCTTCGTAAAACGTCCGCCCCAAAGCTGTGCCATGACATTTTCCTCCTAAACTAATTCAAAACAGTAAATTGATACTATCACATTTTTTCCCCTTTTTCAATCTTTTCTTGCTACATTACCAACTCACAGATAACAATTCAACCTTTCGGTTTCCCTATTACACAATTCGGCCATTTCGAGTTTTACCTGCGGCAAAAGGGCCGGACTCTTTGCCGCATTTACACATTCGTATGCTGAACTGATATCCTCACACCATGTTTCTTCCTTTCATATAATAAGCATATATGAAGTTGGAGGAAGCTTATGACACAACCGATATTAGAGTTAAATGATATCTGCTATTCCTACCACAGCTTAAAAGGCGAAACAGATGCTTTATCCCATATATCCTTTCAAGTAAAAAAAGGTGAGTTTCTGGCAATTGTAGGGCCTTCCGGGTGCGGAAAATCCACGCTTTTATCCATTATCTTTGGCCTCATTGCACCAGAAAGCGGGGAAGTACACTTTCCTCGAGATGCTAGAAACGAAGAGGATGAGCACTCTCAGCTAAAGAACTATCCGCGCATAGGATACATGCTCCAGCATGACCATCTATTAGAATGGCGCACCATTTATAAAAATGTGATCCTGGGTCTGGAAATCAACCATCAAGTCACCCCGGAAAAAACTGCCCGCGCCATGGAACTTCTCAAAGATTATGGGCTCTATAAATTTAAGGACAAAAAACCAGGTGAACTATCCGGGGGGATGAAACAGCGTGCGGCATTAATCCGTACTCTTATCCTGGACCCGGAAATTCTCCTGCTCGATGAACCATTCAGCGCGCTGGACTATCAGACAAGGCTATCCGTTTCTTCCGATATCTGCAGCATCATTCGTTCTGCGAAAAAAACGGCCATTTTAGTGACCCATGATTTGTCTGAAGCCATCAGCCTGGCCGACCGTATTCTTGTTTTGAGCAAACGCCCGGCCACAATCAAATGCGATATCCCTATCCATTTGACCGTAACCGGCACCTCCCCCCTTGCCTCCCGGAATGCACCGGAATATCAGGGATATTTTAATCAATTATGGAAGGAGATTTCTGATGAAAGCCATATGCCAACTCCACCGGATGACTAATTGTCCGTTAAGTAAGCAGGAAATTTTTGAACGCAGCCACAGGAGGCATCACCGCATAGTTTCCTTTATCCGGCTGCTTATCCTTATTTTATTTTTATCCGTTTGGGAATTCAGCGCCCAAATGGGCTATATTGATTCCTTCTTTTTCAGCAGCCCCAGCCAGGTTGCCCTATGCTTTGCCGGAATGATAAAAGACGGTACTTTTTTTATTAACACTGGAATTACCCTGTTAGAAACCATTGCCAGCTTCCTTCTGGTCTTTGTAATCGGAATGCTGTTTGCAACACTCCTATGGTATTCCGACAAATGCGCTGAAATATTGGAGCCTTATCTGGTCATTTTAAACAGCCTGCCTAAGTCCGCTCTTGCCCCTTTATTCATTGTATGGCTGGGAACTGGAATAAATACCATAATTGTGGCCGGAATTTCCGTTGCAATATTTGGCTCCATTATTAATCTTTATACTGGTTTTCGACAGATTGACGAAGAGAAAATAAAGCTGATTTATACATTGGGCGGCCGAAAGAAGACTGCATTTTTGAAGGTTGTGCTCCCTGGCTCCATCCCCATTATTTTAAGCAATATGAAAGTTAATATCGGCCTGGCTCTGGTAGGGGTTATTATCGGCGAGTTCCTCGCCGCCCGGAGGGGACTTGGATATTTGATTATTTATGGTTCTCAGGTATTCAAATGGTGGGCGGGAATGATAGAAATGAGTATCCGAATTTATCCATATAATCCCTCTGCTTTTCCTTTCTCAATTCCAATAATTTCATTCTCTCTTGCAATCCCTTCAAACAACGTACACATCCTGCCGCCTCCTTTCGTATAAGCATCGTAATCAATCTTGTGTCTGCGCATCATCCACAAACTTGGAATTGAAATTTTTCAATCTTTATCCTTCAAACTAAGTCTGCCCTGCCTATCTGCACCTTCTTACCGCAAAAAGCAAATCCATATTTCCGTATACGTTCTTTAGAAAAGCCTTTTGCCGCGAGGGATGCTTCATAATTTTGCCTGTCTATCTGCCGAAGCGCATCCTGCACCGTGTCGGACAGTTCTTTTTCATCGATATCTTGTACCTTAAATTCAAAAATATAAGCATTATCCGACGCTTTCTTTGGTTCCAGCATCACGTCATATCGCCCGAAGCCGCTCTCCCTGTTCGAGGTAAGGGTATACCGGTTCGTCAACTCCACCATTAACCCCAGGACAAACCCATGGTAAAAACGCTCTGGCTTTTCTGAAGAGGGTGTCTTTCCTGTATCGGAATAGCTGAAAGTCTCCATAGCCACCTGGTTCATATAAGTGTTCATCGCTTTTACATCATCCAAAAGAAGTGCTTTAATAAAAGCGTTATAACTGCTGTTTTCCGCAAACCATCCTTGAATCATATTTTCAAACATGATCTTCACTTCCCTGTTTGTCAGGGTCAGTTCATAATAAGTCCGCCCCGTTTCCTCTGAAAATACGGCCTCCACAACTTTCAGATATCCGCTGGCAAGCAAAAGGCTCCAGATTGCATTCTTTTTTACCATAAGCTGGTCATAAACAATCTGCTCGTCAATCTCCATGTGAAGCGACTCTCCTCCTAATAAACGTTCAAAAGACTGCTTAATGCCAGAATTGCTTTCCCTAAGAAGCTTTTCTATGAGTTTATTGGAACTTGTGTTGGCCCAGTAAAGGCCTGCTTTCTTCTTATCAAGGTAATGAATGATTGACCATGGATTGTAGATATCTTTCATCTTTCCAAACGTAAAGCCGTCATACCACTCTTTTATCTCTTTTTCCTTTTGCAAGAGGCTGAATTCCTTTAATGCAGCAAATACTTCTTCTTCCGTAAAACCAAATATTTCCGCATATTTATCTGAAGTGGTAGTCACCACTTCCAGATTATTTAAATCAGAAAAAACGGATTCTTTGCTTACTCTCGTTATTCCCGTCATAACAGCACGTTCCATGCAAGGATTCGTCTTGAAGGTAGCATTAAATAAACTTCTGGTTAACTCCACAAGTTCCTTCCAATATCCTTTTACATACGCCTCCTGCATTGGCGTATCATACTCGTCCAAAATAATAATTACTTTCCTTCCGTAATAACGGTACAAATAATTTGACAGGGTTTTTAATGATGCGGAAAGGACATAATTTTCCATATCTGCTGTGACATTCCTGAAATACTTCTTCTCTTTCTCGTTAAGCAGACACCCTTCCAGCAAAAAATCGTTTTGGCTGTACAATTGTTCGATGAGATAGCAAATCATCTTCCTTGCATCCTGGAAGTTGGTCTCCTTTACATCGGCAAAGCTTAAGAAGAGCACTGGATATGTTCCCTGCAGCTTCCTGTATTCGCTGTATTCCCATATCTCCATCCCTTCAAACAAATCCCCCCTGTCCGCATAGTTGAGCGAAAAAAACTTTTCCAGCATGCTCATCGTCAATGTCTTGCCAAACCTTCTCGGGCGGGTAATTAAAGTCACGCTATCCCCACTATCCCACCATTCTTTGATAAATTTGGTTTTATCAATGTAGAAATATCCTTTTCCCCTAATCGTTTCAAAATCCTGCTGTCCAATCGCTACAGTTCTTGCCATAAGTTATCCTTTCTTTAAAAATATCCAATCCCAGCTTTATCTTCAAATAGTGGGTGGGAATGGCAGAAATGAGTATCCAAATATATGTAAGCGACTTTTAAACAGATTATATGCCAATCTATTTAAAAATCGCCCTCTTTTCATTTACACAGTTTGCCGTGCAAATTTATCCATATAATCCTGTGCTTTTTGCAAAGATATATTTAATTTCTTCTGCAGCCGCATTAATATATCCTCTTCTGAAAGGCCGAATTCCAATCCTGTTTCGATAATTCCTTCTGCTTTTCCTTCTACTTTTCCTTCTGCTTTTCCTTTCTCAATTCCAATAATTTCATTCTCTCTGGCAATCTCTTCAAACAACGTACACATCCTGCCGTCTCCTTTCGTATAAGCATCGTAATCAATCTTGCTGTTGGTGGCACCTGCCACTGTCATAATCACATTTCTGTCTGTTTTATGCTCTTCACTATATTGTATGGCTTTTTCTTTTGCCTCATTCTTTGGAATGCTCCGGTCCAATATAATTTCCAGTAAATTAAATAAATCTATATTGTTCGCATTATGCAGTATCAAATCGTTTTTCCTTGCCTCTACAAGCAGCATCTTGTAGTCATTTACATAGTTAGCTATTTCATCTGAAATGTCTAACATTCCATGGAGGCTTGTGGCCCCATCCCAGACCCTTTCCCCATAGTATATGACTATCGTTATTACCGGTATAAATTTATCTGTCTTCTTCATCCTCGATACATATTCATCTGCGTTTATCCCGTCTGCTGTTTTATACCTTTGGGCATTGCTGTCATATTGCTTTTTGTAGATGCCATAATCATACCCCATAACCCTCATTGGCATAGCATAATGGATATGTTCCTGCCCTTCTATACCGAAGATTACAAACTCTGCTCCATGCTCTGTAGACTTCTTCCTTATTTTTACATTATCCCTGGACGCCTGGATGCTTTCAACATATTCTTTATTCTCCAATACGGAAGATTCTTCCGTATCCATATCTTCCAGTTCTTCCGGCCTGATAACTCGCCTTCCCTCAAAAAGGACCGCGTTAAAAAGGTCTGCAAACTGTTCATTATTTCTCCAATAGTTCTTTAATACTGTATCCGGTTTTAATCCCTGTGTCTTCTTTGCCATCTTTTGTCCTTTCTAATAGAGTAGGGGAGGTTTTTCCCCTACTCGCCGCGCGGCCCGTGCGCCGCTTTAGCGGCAACTTTCCACTGCACTGCCCTTTGTTGTGCCTTACTTACTTTATCGGACATACCGCAACACCTCGCCTTCACTGTATTGTACCATGGAGGATATATTGCTATCAATACATATTTGCACAATCGGCAAAGCTTAAGAAGAGCACTGTATGTGCTGCACGTCTTCCCCGCCCGGAACATGGTAAGCTTATGTAACAGTTCAGCCCAGGACTTTGCACTGGCTGCAAAGTCCGTGCGGATATGTGGTGGGCAGAAACGAATCCGGCCTCTTTGCCGGAGGCAAAAATGGAATAGGCCAGATTCCGTAACTACGAAGCCAAAGGCTGAATAGTTACAAGCTTATAGCAACGGCAGGCAAAACGGAACTTGAAAAACAAAAGAGTTGTTGGTATTATAGTAAACAAAATATAAATTGTCCGAAGTTGGGTTAGCGGCAAGGAGGCGTGCAGAAATGCTCAATATATATTATGGTAATATGCCAGAAGCTATTTTCAATACAGCAGTATATTTTAAGAATGTATACGAGGACGAATGGATTACAGATCCTGTGGCAAGGGAAATGATTCTTGATGTGGATAAATCCATTGTTTTAGACAATGCAGTGATTGACAGCCCTGTTATGGGGAAAATTGCCCCTACTGAGCTTTCCGGCGGTGTTAAGACGCTGATTCTTATGAAAAACGAACGTTCCAAAGTATTTAATGCTTCCACTTGCGGTGACAATTGTGCCCAATGGATTTTGAAGCTGGCCGACATGGATGAACTCACCATTAACCTCCGACATTTGATGAACTTTGGGAATGGAACATTTGATATACGAATCATGAATACCAATCAGGTAGTCCACAGCATGAAAGAACTTGTTCCAATTGCCGGCCTATATGTGTAAATGGCATATTGAAGGAACGGGGCCACAAAAGCCGCGCGGAAATGGGGATGGGATTGAAAATTTTTAATCTGGAGATTTGTACTACGCATAAAGTCTCGGGACTTTGAAAGGGGCATGGCTATAAATATGAAAGGGTCACATAGAATAATTGTACAGAATAAGCGTATCCGATATGATTTTGAAGTGAAAAGGAATATTACAGTTATCCGTGGGGATAGTGCCACCGGCAAGACGGCATTAGTCGCTATGATACGTGAACATTTCGAAAATGGCAATGCCAGTGGAGTAGAACTTACCTGTGATAAGGAGTGCACTGTGCTGGATGGCCGTACATGGGCAGGGCAGCTTTCCATGATGCGGAATTGTATTGTGTTTATTGATGAAGGCAATGACTTCGTTATGGGCGATGATTTTGCGGACGCTATCCAAAAAACGGACAACTATTATATCATTATAACCAGGGAGGGCATTCCTTCCCTGCCGTACAGCGTGGAGGAAATTTACGGTATCCGTGATTCAGGCAAATATGGAATATTGAAACGCACATATAATGAATTTTATCATTTGTATCAAATATCAGGCTTTCATCAACCGGTAAAGCCGAAACAAATAATTACTGAGGATTCCAATTCCGGCTTTCATTTTTTCCATGGTATATGTGAAAAAAAGGGGCAAATTGCCTGCATTAGCGCACAGGGTAAATCTAAAATTTTTTCCGCCGTTACAAATCATCTGGATGAAAAAATTCTGGTGGTTGCGGATGGGTCTGCATTTGGCCCTGAAATGGGGAAGCTTATGAGCCTTATGGAAAGATTTTCCAATATAGTACTTTATCTGCCGGAATCTTTTGAGTGGATAATCTTAAAGTCAGGGGTTGTAGAAGGTAATGGCATTGCAGAAATTCTTGAACACCCGGAGGATTATATTGAAAGTAAAGATTTTTTTAGCTGGGAAAGGTATTTTACAGCACTGCTGATTCGGAGTACCCAGGGCGGTTACTTTAAGTACTCCAAGAAGCAATTGAATCCGGCTTACTTGCAAGAGAAGGTTTCGGATAAGATTCTGTCAGTTATGGGCAGCATAGACTTATCATGAGCAAAAGCGCATTTTTCACTTTTGCAATACCTCCCACTTCCCCCTCCCATTCGGCGGACTGTATCTGATTTTCCCTTCCTTTTTCAGCCCCCGGATTCTTCTGTGCACCAGGGAAAGGTTCACACCCATTTCTTTGGCAATTTCCTTTGCCGTAACCTTGGGATTTTGTTCCATAAAGCCCAGGATTATGCCCTTTTCCTCTTCCATCATGGGCTGGTGGGATGTGCGGTACGCCTGCCCCGCCCGGAGCATGATAAGCTTATGGCAACGGCAAGCAAAACGGAACTTGAAAAACAAAAGGGTTGTTGGTATTATAGTAAACTTAAGACTCCAATCATGTACTTCACAGCATGAAAGAACTTTTTCCAATTGCTGGCATATATGTATAAGAGACGTATCAATGCAATATCGCAAAAACTGCTTGCAACAAACACTTCATACGCTCTGTTGATATCGTGCCTGTTGTTTTCGTTCTATCATCCAACGGAATATGCAAAGGAAATTTGTTCCTTGTATTCGGAATTGGGCACACCACTGCAAATCTAGTCCTCACAAAAACTGTTCATTGCTGACAATCACTCCTGGTCTTCTTCCTGCTTGCTCAGGTCCGGACTATGGGCCAAAATCCAAGAATACAATATCGCCTTGTTTCGGATTATACATTACCACACTTCCTTTCCGGCAGGAGAACCCCAGTCAAATCCTTCAGCTATATATTCGGTATCCTTATCCCCTGTGAATTTCCCCATTTCTGAATTGTTGCCCGCATAAAACAATCTCCTTCCTTATAGATTGGTATATACATTGCCAACGGCTTTATACGAAAAAGAAGAACCTTTTTGTTGCCGCTATGTTATTGGACGGATGCCTTGCAGCAAGGTGCAAGACGCCGTGAATAATAACACCTTTTTTTCATGATTTTATAGCCATTCTACTTTGCATTCGTGTCTCTTGGTTTTCCTGCTATACCCAATTCCAACCGCTAATACAGGACCGTCAAATTCTTTTTCCTGCCCAAATTTCCCCTGAAAGCGTAAGGCATATTTCTTCGACTTAATCTGTTCCAGTGCTTCTTCTGGCGTATGGTCAACCTTTAATTCCAAAATGATGCCAGTATCCCTTTTATCTATCCTTGGATAAAATATGAAATCGACATATCCAATCCCAGCTTTATCTTCCCTTTCAATATGGTAACGGTCTCTGGCAGAAAGATAAATTAAATTTACAACAGATGAGAGCTCCGTTTCATTGTTGTATGCAAGCAGCGGCGTTTCCGTATCGTGTACGAACTCTAGGATTTCAGACATTGTTTTTGTATCCCCAGATAAAGTCGCAGCCAGCATACGGTCAGATTCCCTGGCCAGCCTATTTATATATCCCAGCGAGCTTTCCTTTTGAATCATATCGTCAAACCGGTCCATTAACTCTTTATTGGGAATGCTGACTTTTCCCTTCTCATAGCTTAAAAAGCCGTAAACCACCATCGCCGAAAAGATTTCATTCTTTGTCTGCAAATTCATGGAAGTTGCAGCATATTCCTGTATGTTTGCAGTAACTGCTTCTCCGGAAATCATATACGCAATATCTTCCTTTACCCCATTCACATTCCTTTTGATATAATAGAAAATTTCATCATATGGGCCGGAACTTGTCCAATAATCCGCCAGCTGGTTATTGCTGAGGGCCGCTACAACAGAACGCGGATTATACACACGTTCACCGGATGCAGTATGATAACCGTTATACCACTCCCGTAAGCCTTTCAAATCTACCCTAAAAGGCCTTTTTGCCTTGTGCAAGTATTTCTCGTATAAACATACCACTTCTGTTTCCGTGAATCCAAAATAATTGCTGAACCGATTCTGCACTGTCATAGAAAACTCCAAAAACATATTCAGTTCGGAACCGCTTGAATATTTTGAAATCGGTAGAATTCCTGTCATATATGCAAGAGAAACATAAGGCTGGTCCTTTAGCAAATCTTTCAGGAACATTAAATACGTTCTTTTATCCTCCTGTGTAACAAATGGTATATGGAAAACCGCATCCCATTCATCCAGCACAAACAAGAAATGCTCTTTCTCTTTCAAATATATCCTCATCAAATCTTCTGAAACCGTGGCTTTTTCCCGAAATTCGCAATCTGGATAAACTTTATATAAGTCTTCCTTCATTAATTCTTTGATGTTGGTAATATAGTCTTTGTAATTTTTGCATTCATCATTATATTTACTGAAGTCAATGTGAATGACATTATACTGATTCCTATGCTTCATCGCATTCGTTTTTCCTATGGCCAATTTTTCAAAAAGCTCTGTACTATCCACTCCCTTTGAGAAAAAAGCGCTTATCATATTGGCCATGACCGTCTTTCCAAACCGCCTTGGCCGCGTAATACAAATATGATTGTTCCCCTGCTCCACTAAAGGGCAAAGTTCTTCCAAAATTAATGTCTTATCCACAAAATATGGCTTTGATGCTTCGCTTTTATAAATTGCATGCGATTTCCCGCTATTTAAATAAAACCCCATAGACTTCCCACCTATCTATTCCTGTATTACGTTCCCACGGCCTGTATGTTTATCGCCCAGCTCATGAGAACAGTTACTATGTATATTTTAGCATACGCTGTCCGGAATGCAATAAATATCTGTACAGCCAATGCCCTTCCGCTAACAGGACGGCCTATCGCCTCACTGTTGCAATGCCTCCCACTTCCCCCTCCCATTCGGCGGACTGTATCTGATTTTCCCTTCCTTTTTCAGTTCCCGGATTCTTCTGTGCACCAGGGAAAGGTTCACGCCCATTTCCCCGGCAATTTCCTTTGCCGTAATCTTTGGCTTTTGCTTCATAAGGTTCACTATTATGCCTTTTTCCTCTTCCATCATAGGCTGGTGGGATGTGCTGCATGTCTGCCCCACCCGGAACATGGTAAGCTTATCCGTTTCGCCCTTTACATCGGAAGAAACATTTTCCGGCGGAAGCCCCATCAGAGCCCATGAATCGAAATAGATATCCATATAGGCCGGGGAAACCTCTATCTTTGAAATATTTCTTACCATATCCGCTTTCTGCGCCTGCTCAATGACTCCCCCTTCCAGTTTGCTCCGTATGGATTCAATCCGTTCTTCCAGCTTTGCGTTTTGGAGGATGTTGTCTTCCATAGCCTTAAGCTTTTCCTCTATTTCTGCCTTCCTGCTTTCCAGGCCCCTGTTTTTCAGCTTAAAATCTTCATCGGAAATGACCCCTTCCAACAGCTTCTCCAGCAATTTTTCCTTTTGCCTGGTAATTTTATCCAGAGAGGCTTCCAGCCCTTCCTTTTGGGCGGCCGTGTCGTTCCCGCTTAGCGCCTTCCTCAGTATTGCCAGGGTCTCTTTCAGCAAATCTTCCCTTTTCACCTCCAGCCCCCTATACTTCTGGCAGTTAAGCTGTTCCAGCATCCCATACAGTTTTTTCTCGTCAAGGTGTATATTATCACACCCCGCTTCACCCCCTGTGCCCGATTGCGGCTTCTCCACTTTCCGGATTTGCTCCCTGCGCATCTGCTGCTTTTTCCTCCCGTTCTGCAGATAGTTGCTGCATTTCCATTCGGTCACTTTCCCGCTTTTGTTTTTCCGCACGGTACGGTAAAAAGGGCTGCCGCAGAGCCCGCAGAACAGCTTCCCGGATAAATCATATTTCCCGGGGGCGCTTCCTTTTAAATAAGAGCCTCCCCGATTCCCTTCCTGCTTCCTCTGGTCCAATCCCCGGTTGGCCCTTTCGAACAATTCTTCGTCGATGATTTTGGGAACGGCGTTTTCATGGAAAAGCCATTCCGACGGCGGGTTTTTGTAGGTCTGCTTGCTTTCAAAATCATAATGCTGCCTGTTCTGGACAACCGTTCCCTTGTAAATGGGGTTGCGGATAATATTACGGATAAGGGAAGGGCTTATCCCCTTCCCTTTGCGGTTACGGTACCCGTTTTGGTAAAGTATCTCCGCGCTGCAGTGCGTTCCATAGCCGCCGGCCGAAAGTTCGAAAATCAACTTTATCATTTCCGCTTCCTTCTGGTCTATCACAATGCTTTTATCCGGCATCTTCTTAAATCCATATGTATGGTTTGTAAATACAAAGCTTTTCCCCTCCTTCTGCCGGTTTTTATGGGCATTGTTAATCTTCTTGCTCAGCTCCCTGCTGTATTCCTCCGCCAGAATAGCCTTGATTCCGGTAATCAGCGCATCATCCGGCGTATAAAACTTGCGTTCCAGGTACATATAAAGGCGCTTCCGGTTCCTCTGCATCCGGTCGAGGAACAGATACCAGTCTTTTGTGTTCCGCATAAGCCTATCCTGGCTTTTGATAACTATCACATCGAATCTGTCGCTTTCCAGGTCCTGGTAAAGCCGGTTATATTCATTGCGGCCTTTCACCGTAGTGCCGCTTTTGGCTTCCACATAGGCATCCACTAGTTCCCATCCCTGCTCATGGACACAGCGTTTTGATTCCTGGACCTGTTTGATGAGGGCATCCTTCTGGGATTCCTCTTCCGTGCTGCAGCGGTTATAGATGACTGCGCGCAGTTTTTCCATTATCCCACCTCCTTTCGTTGTATATTGTAGATATTTGTCCTGTGAATTGTGTTACCCGGTTCTGCCATCCGTCAAATAATCTCACTTTCAATTCGTGTCTATTCGTCAGATTGCAGTTTAAAGGATGCTTCATCTGCTTTTCCGTTCTTTCCTGATTAAATCCAGCATACGCAGATGCTCTTCTGAAGAAATCTGTTTTTCGCGGACTAGAATATGCGAAATCTGCTCTATGACTTTTTGCTCTTCTTTGGACATGTTTTGCTCCTTCCTAATATATAGGGCATAAACCTTTAGAAAATCTTATGCTCCTAAATCTATATAAAATGTCATTTTTCATATTTTGTTTTACTATCTTTCCTTTAGTTTAAGGCACTGTTTCCTAAACTTATATTGGCTTTTTTAATCGGAATATTTGTCTTATATCACGCATTAAATCTTTCCTAAGTATTTATGGTTTGAGATTACTCCATGATACTAATTTCAAGTACAATTCCATTCAAAACCAAAACGGGCAAAGCGGAAATATTACCGAGGCATTTATTAAGGATTGCCTGAAATTAGATAAAAACAATACATATTATGCCGATACTTTATATGAGTTTTACAAAAACTATTATAAGCTTTTTTATACTGGCGCCCTCTTACCAAAATATGTTTTACAAAAGAAATACGTAAACTATTGCCAACTTGCCCTTATAAAAAATCCCGCCATTCACGTTCCGATAACAGATATGCCTTTATCGGAATTAATGTTGACAAGGGAGGGGTATGTTCCCGTCCGCCCATTTGTCTGCATTGTAGGCGCTGGCGGTCTTGCACCCTCCAGCCCTGCATCTTCGCCAACTATCAGGCGGTCAACGTCCGCAATCATAAAAGGATGCCTCCTGCTCCTGTACATGAAATTGGATTTCCTGGCTTTACTGGATAGCTATCCCAGTCCGCAAAGAAGCAATGGAATCCAGCTTACTTGCGCTTTCCTGTACCGCTTCATACCGTTCGCTTCTTATAAATGACTTCATAATCTGTTCTTCATCAAACAAACTCATCATAATCGTCACAACCTCCTTTTCCCTTTCAAGCAAGTATTATATTCCCTTAAAACATTCCTGTCCTTCCATATGCGAATTGTTTCCGTAACCGCCTTCCTCGTCATCCCATGCTGCCTTGTCTGCTCGTTATGTATATTTTTGATGATAATTTCATTTGGACACCCGTGTGCATCAAAAAAGGAGGCACTGTTTTCATGCCTCCCTGTCTATACCTGAATTATATAGTTTGCCTTGCCCTTAAATTGCATCAATTTCAGTCCGCTATTCGGCTTCGCCTAAAACATTTCCATATTCCCTCCTGTAGTATAGCAGCTGGCCATATTATCCTCATGGACATAGATTCTGCTAATTCCATATCTGCCGACTTCTATCATCCACATAATCAATATAAAACCGCTTCCTTAAACTGCAGATATCCTTCTGCATCTTCCTAAGTTCCCCCGAAGCATACTTCTCCCGAAGCCACCCATAGAACCTGTTGGCCGTGGGCGTTGTAAGGGTTGCCGTATAGCTGATAAAACCTTTCTTCGCCACCTCTCTGGCTACCGCCCTCATCTGTTTCCAGAACTTATAATAAGGGAGCTTCAGCTTCGTCATATACCCTTTGCTATCTTCTATAACGAAGCCTTCTATCTTGTCCATCCCCTTGCGGCCGGGGTACAGATACCCTTCCTTTGATACCTCGTATTGCCAGTCAAAGAAGTCCTGCCAGTTTAGAATCTCACAGGCCTTTTCTTTGCAGGCCAGGCCAAACCGCCCTGCAACGGCGCACATTTCTTCGTACCCATACTTTTTAAACTCCATCTGGTTGTAGACAATATCCAGCAGCACCAGGCGGTTTTCCAGGTATTCTATGATATGGGGGTCATGCTCCATGTCCACGCATTCAAATACAAAGGAGACGTCATTTTTCCTGATATAATCCTTCATCCCTTCCAGATGCCCCGGCGTCACCTTGTTCATTAGCATTTCCTTAAGCCAGAGGGCAAACCGGCTGTCTGTTGTGGATTTGCATGCTACGAGGAAATCATTTTCATACTCATTGTAGCTTATAATGCCCAGGAAGCCGTTCTCCTTTATAAAGACGGAGACCGGGAACTGCATCCTGCGCTGTAGATTATCCAGCCTTGTCTGTATGCATTCCCCGATGTTGAAGAATTTGTCATAGGCCCTAGCCGCCACTTTCTTCCTCGCCGTATCGATGTACAGCCCTCTGGCCTTTACCGTCTGGCTGTTCCAGGCTTTATCATAGAATGCCTCATCCGTATAATTGAAAGAAGATATATGGCCGAATTTCTTTTCCATGATATATTTATTGTGCCGCAAGGCTGCCAGGACATCCTCCATGGAACCCTCCGTAGTCCAAAACTCCGCCGCGGGTAGCTGGCCAAGCGGGCATGATGGCATACCTGTTTGGTTACTATTGCCAAAGCCAATATCCCCGTCCTCTCTGTAATGCTGCCAGTCTGATACTCCATCGCTGGCAGCGGAATTGTCTATTTCCACCGGTCGGATACCCTCATGCCCTACCTGTAAGCAGCGCAAAGCCCCTCCATACTCCACCTGTCCTTCCAGGTTGAATACCCTTTCGTCCGCCTTAAGGGGCACCTGTTTCAGATTCCGGTGCCCAAATATCTGGAAATAATTATCGGGCATTGAGGCCCGGAAAGCGGCCGCCATCTCTTCAGCATCCTCAAATCTGCCCGTGCCGCACATCATCTGCTCCGTAGCTACCAAGGACAGGTTGTCGGGAACCGTACTGATTCCTCCGTGGGTAACGAGGTAAATATTCCCGTCATACTGATAATAAGCGCACTGACCCAGCCTCCGGTATAAATTCCGCACATCTTTTTTGCTGATGCCAGCTTCTTCCAGGGCGGGCTTTGTTGTCAATTCAAATTCTAAGGATAGCTTCCCGGTATCGTCCTGGCCAGCCTCATCCTTCGCCCACTGCCATAAGCCCTTTTCATGGTTTCCTTCCAGCAGGAGCACATTTTTCCTGTCCATAATGGAAAGAAGAAAGGCGACTACCTGTGCATTTTCCATCCCGCGGTCAATGTAATCCCCCGTAAAGATATACATCTCATCATCCTTTATACCCCCGTTGCCTGAAAAATATTTCTGCAAAGGGGTATTGCACCCATGGATATCCCCGATATGATGTACTTTTTTATAATGGGAAAAATCACGCAGTTTCAGCCATACATCGTCCAATTCCTCCGGCTTTATCACTTTGATTCCAGAAGGCACTTTCTGGGTGGCAAACCTGGCATACATGGTGTCAATCACCTTCTCCGGCACTCTGCGGTAAGGCTCCCTGGCCGCATTCCGCCGCTTTACCTCTTCTATGGGAATACCTGTAAAGTCCACACAGTAAACCCTATACCTGAATTCGCTGCAAAGTTCTTTGTATCTGTTCAGTTCCTCCATCCGAGAATTGGTGGCATCCACCACCGTAAAATCCCCCTTATGCATCCGGCCGCGTAGAATCCGGTAAAATGCCTTCCATACGGCGTTATCATTCTCCCCGCTGATTTGAAACCTTCCCTCCGTTCTCATCACCGGGCTCTGGTACATAAGGCGTATATCATCGGATGACAGGGTATAAGGTTTTAAACCGTTTGCCTCTACCCAGGCGGATTTTCCGCAGCCTGGGGCTCCGCGCAGCAGCAATAAAATACGCATCTTTGTCAAATCCTCCTGTCTCCTATAAGAATTACTATCATAAATGTTTCTTTAAAACCATTTCAACATCTGCTTTAACTCCCCTCTCCCAAACTTATGCAGAAGAGTATAAAAATCCATCTCCCCTTTCCGCACAGCCCTAATCAGCTTGAGCACCTGCTCATTCTCTGGCAGTTCTTCATCCGTACAGAATGAAAAGCCAAGCACATCATCCCAGTATGGGTCTCCATCCGTATAATCAAAATCGGCCCTTTCTTCTATATACATTTCCAAAGAAGCAAACATATGAATCCGCCATGACTCCTCCGGTTTTTTCAATTCACCTGAAAAGATGCCATAGTGGACTTCCACATGGGGAAAATCCATCTTTATGCGCTCAATGCTTGCAAATGTCTTTACATACTTAAGGTCCTCATCATCCAAATATTCCTGTTTTTCTTTCAGCAGATATTCCCATGCTTTTTCATAACTGAAAAAATACTGGCAGTTTTTTCTCTGCCCGCTGCATTCCTGCTCACAAAGGCTTGCCTCAAAGACAGTTCCCTCCGTTTCAAAACGTGCCTCCAAAGCTTCTTTCCATATACGGACTGTTTCAATGACCACCTCACGGAATGAGGATAAATCCCTCTCATCACCATACAGCGGCCAAATGGTTTCTTCTTTAAATTCATCGGCGGTATATCGATTTGCAAGGTACTGCAAAGCCTCTATTTTCTCTTCCACGCTCCTTTTCATGCTCCTGGAAACCAAGACAGCCCACTCTGCAGGCGTAAAACAGGTATCTTTATTATACTCCCTGATGTCCGGGGAATCTATAATAAATTGCTATAAATCTAACATAAAATCTTCCCTCTTTCCGGAGTCAGCCTAAGCTGCCTACAAATCATTCCTCTCTGTTATCTTCTTCCCTATCATTTAGAAAATATGATTCAGAATCCCTTTGACACCTCCTACAAATGCTCCGACCACACTTCCGACTATTGCTCCCGGCACGCCAAGAACGCAAAATCCCATAACTGTCCCGCTGTTAATCCCTTCCGCCACATAATCCGCCATACTATCAACGCTTGCTTTCACGCCCTCGTTGTAATCCATGTCATCATCATTGTGCTCATACTGCTCTGCGTCCATATTGATTCCACCAAAAACCGCCGCCCTTTTTTCCACCGGGAGGGCATTCAGGATATAGTACAGGAGTTTTGACAGGTTGTATGGCCGAACCACATCGCCAGACTCTTCCTCATATCCCGCGCAATAATAGACTGGCGTAATGTCTAGGCCTGTATCCTCTTTGATACGTGACCTTATGGATACCACCTTTTCCTCCAGAAACCTAGTGAGCGTCTCATCCGGCTCATTCTTTTCACAATTCCAATGCCTCCCTGTTTTCATGGCGATGTCCGCCTGGTTCAAGGCAATTAAGATGCGTCCTGTATTCTCATCCCCAAGTTCCGGGATAATCACCTCGTTCAGGAGCTGATAAGACGTTCCAAGGTCTTTTGTGGAGCCATCCAGTATCACCAACACAAGGTCAATCAAGGCGTTTCCTTCCTCTTCCCCGTCATCCTCCAACAGAAGCTCCGCAATCACATTCCTGTGGTGTTCGTCAATCTCTGTGCCATCACCCAGTCCGGGGGTATCCCACAGAACCAGGTTGCCAATCCTGTACCGTTCAATATCCTTCGTCTCCGGGTCTGTCCGGCTTCCTACCTTGGCGACTTCCACATATTCCTCCTGCTGATTGCAGGAAAACAGGGCATTTATAGTGGAACTCTTGCCGCAGCCGGTAGCTCCCACCAGCATGATGTTTGTCTCCGTATTGCAGAGCTTTCTTAGCCTTGCCAGCATAGCCTGTTTTTCCTGCTGGTCTGCATCACTTTTTAGGATTTCCTCCTCCAATGCCTCACAGATATCGTCCATACTTTCCTTCATAAGAATATTTTCTTTTTCGAAATTTAATTCCTTTAAAAAATCTGTGATCATAATGTTCCTTTTCCTCTCGTTGTATGTTCCTTATTAATCTGCCTTTTCATGAAACCCCTTCATCAATATTATTCGGGTGCTCTTTATCATGATGTCACTTCATGAAAATACGATTTTTCTATCTTCCGCTGCCCATTCCAAATCGCCTTCGGCGAGGGGCAGATTCTTTCTTGGCTAAATTGACGTGCTCGTACGGACTTTGCAGCAAGTGCAAAGTCCTGGGCTGAACTGTTACCTTTTTTTGCAAAACTTCCGCATATTTTCTTGCGGAATCAACAATGCACATACAAAGCACCCCAGAGGGTATCCTCTGGGGGTATTATCTTCATTGATTCACTTCTGCCATATATCGTTTCAATTTCTTAATTTATACAACCCTTCCTTCTTATCCCTCTGCCTTCCTATTTTTTTCATGACTATCATATATCATTTCTATACCGCGATTTATGCACTAACTATACAGTTTCAAAATCTCCTCTACTTTCTTTTTCATCTCTTGCCGCAAACTTTCCGGCCGGATGACTTCAATCCGACTCCCCTGGCTCAAAAGCCACATAAGGATACCCTTTCCATAAACTTCTGCGCTGATGGTAAATTGATGCTCCTTTTCTTCAACAATCCGTGCCGTAGGAAGCCTGTCCAACACCGGCTCCGGATTTTCCCCATAAAACTTCAACTGGATTTTCATCAGATGCCCGGAATACATAAACTGAATCCTTTTTCGGAATTCGCCTTCCTCAAACCGGTCCGCATAAGAAACTTGAAATTTCTCTCTTAGTTCCTTATACTCCTTGATTCTGTCAATTCGGAAAATGGCCGGATAATCATATTTATGCACATATTTTCCATCCTTATCCGGCTTAACGATAAATGCATTCAGATAAAAATAATATTCCGAAAAGAGTATTGCCATCGGTTCTATAATCCGCGTGACCACCCCCGTATGTTCGCCACGGGAATACTTGATTTCAATAAGATTATGCTCTTTTATATTCGTTCCAATATGCCAAAGCTTGTCTTGAATATATGTTTTATGGCCAAGTTCTACATAGTGGAACTGCTCATTAGAGATTAATTCTTTGACAAGCTTCATGTTCTTTAAAGGAACACAGCCATTTATCATTTTTCCTAATATGCCGTTAATTTCCTTTTTCGTAAATGCCCGGCTGCCAAGCAGGATTTTGCTCACGGCAAGTATCTCGCTGTTGGACATCATGGCCCCTTCAGAGCCAGCCATGACGAAGCCTTTGTCGTTGCGGTCATATACTACAGACCTTCCATCCGGCGCATATCCCATTTGACGCTCATCTAAGAATACGCGGATATCGTCAATGTCTCGCTGGATTGTCCTTGCATCCACTCCGAATTTTTTTGCATCTTCCGCTTTGTTTACTGACTTTCCCTCGCAGAGGCGGGCATAAATATCTAGGACTCTGATGTTCTTTGAAGATTTAGGTTTCATGGAACACCTCTTTACTTCCGATTTATTGTTTCTTGAATATAAAATATAATATGTAATTTCGCTATATACATTTTTTACCACAGCATTCAATAACTTTTGAACATCTTTTACAATTATTTCCCCTATTTTTGAACCGACCAGATAAAAGACTGTTCCATCTTTAAAAATAGAAATATCTATCTACTCTATTGCATCCGGCTTAACAACATTAATTGTTCCTGTATTAATTTTTTTCTGTATAGCATCTTTTAATCTTTCCTTCTTTTCTTCCGAAGCAGAAATGTCTCCTATCCTTGTCTGGTCCTTCGCTGAATTGACGTTTTCCCTTTCCTCAACAACTTTTACACATGCAGTAATAAAATCCTGTTGAGTAACTATTTCATTCTTCTTTAGCGCTACAGAGACACAAGCATTTTTAACAACATTTTTAATCTCTCTTCCGCATAACTCATATGTTTCTGCCAAATAATCAATATTTACATCCGTTGAGAGCGGTACATGAATTTTATCTGTTTTTAAATGATTCCACCATATTTTTTTCCGCTCTGTAGCTGTCGGATTGGTGAATTCAACATTAATTAGTCTGGATAAAAAAGCTTTATCATAATTAACAACCAAATTAGTCGCAAATATGACAATTCCTTTAAAGTTCTCAAGGCTTATAAGCAACTGGCTTCTCATTGAATGAAAAAGTCTTTTAATCCCCCATCTGAGATGGGGGAACAGGCAAAGCCGTAGCGGTGCGTGGAGTATAAAAAACTCCTATGCTATAATGATATTGGTTTCGCAGGCCATATCAAAAGCATAGGAGGTATCCAAAATGGATAATCAAAGTATAACACACACAAGATGGAATTGCACCTATCATATTGTTTTTATACCGAAGTATAGAAGAAAGATAATGTATGGAGAAACTAAAAAAGATTTGGTTGCAATCATCAAGAAGCTGTGTGAGATGAAACAGGTGGATCTAATTGATGGGCGGGTATGCAAAGATCATATTCATATGTATGTTGCAATACCGCCGAAGATAAGCGTATCGGAATTCATGTCATATCTGAAAGGGAAGAGTACGTTGATGCTTTTTGACAGGCATCCGGAGTACCGAACAAAATGGGGAGACAGGCATTTCTGGGCGCGAGGATACTATGTTTCGACAGTAGGGAATGTAAACGAAGAAACGATTTTGAAATATATTCAGGAACAGGAAGAGAACGACAAGCTGGAGGACGGAAGAAAGTAGGAGAGCCTTCTTTAGGAGGCAACCAGTAAAAATGGTACTGCGAAATCCCGCCTCTGGCGGAACCAGAGAAATACCCCGGAGGGGTTAAAGTTAGACCCCCATTTGAAATGGGGGTTGCTAATTT